>Ga0208767_1001495_pt1 | contig 18571 bp, 19 predicted proteins | sample VirMetDEL_Mar_21_FD_184514 | JGI IMG/M metagenome (GOLD analysis project Ga0208767, IMG submission 184514) | Aqueous microbial communities from the Delaware River and Bay under freshwater to marine salinity gradient to study organic matter... | ecosystem: Environmental > Aquatic > Marine >... | reverse complement strand
AAAAGTAGAAAACACAAGTGCAGGTCAAGACTGGAAGCTAGGAACTTTTAGATTAGACCTACAACCGGATGGAAGAAGATAATGGCAAAAATTGTACAAGTTTTAACAAGACCCGGAAAAGAATACCGACAAGTTGTTGCTGACTCACAAGTTAGAGATCTTGATGCGGTGATACAAAAACTTAACACAACGTTTCAACAAGAATTAAAGGATGAAGTAGTCGCACAAAACTTCTTTTTAAATTAATGTCTAATAGTTTCGTAAATGCAAAAGTCGATTTAACCACAACAGATAACACGACGTTATATACAACACCGTCTGCAAATGTTGCTTTAGTTAAATCTCTACTTGTGGCTAATGACTCAGGATCTAGCTGTAATCTTGATGTAACCTTAACCAATGCAAGTGGCACAGTGTTTACTTTATTTAAAACCAAAGCAGTAGCATCGAATACAACTATTGAACTTTTAACTCAGCCCCTAGTGGTTGAAGAGAGTGAAGTGTTAAAGGTACAAGCCAGTGATGCTAATGAGTTACATGTTATTGCTTCAATACTACAAATACAGCCAAGAGAGGTAACGACATAATGCAAGTGATAAAACCAGAGAAAATTATAGAGAAGATTACAAATAAAAAGACCGGTGAAGAGTACAAAAATGACCAGGAATGGAAGGCAAAAGGTGTGCCAGAAGAGGACATAAAAAAGGACATTACTCTTATGATGCCTAGCCTTGATTTATTCAGTAAAACAAAGTAGATTATAACATTCAGGATTGAAACGCCTGCCTAATTGTATACAATACCCAATATGACTATTGCAAGAGGACAAATGAAAAGACAACTATACCAAGATGGAACGATGCCAGAGGGAGGCTTACCTTCTTTAGAAGATATTATGGAAGGTAAAGTATCACCTGCTGAGATGGCGTTAATTAGAGAAACGTTAGAAGACGAAGATTTTATTTCTATGCAAGAAGGTTATAATTTAGACGATGAAATGTCTGATGAAGAAAAAAGAGATATGGAAATGTTAATGGAAAAACAAAAACTTCCTGCTTATCAATACGACGAAAAAAATCCTTACACAGGTCCAAGAGATATGAGAATGGTCGGTGGTCTTATGGATACCAGACAAGCGTATGGTTTTGGAAGCCTTGTTAAATCAATTACAAAACCAATTAAAAAAGGTGTAAGTAAAATAGGAGATGTTGTTGGAGATGCTGTTAAAGATTTTGATTTTAAAGATGCTGCTCAAGCTTTTGTCATGTCAGGTGGTAATCCGTATGCTGCAGCATTTGCTGGTACCTCTGGAGATGAGAAACTAGGATTTAATCCTTTTTCATTTACTTCTGGTGGTCCTGGAACAGGACAACCATTTAGTTTTGCACCACAATCAGGAGGTTTCCCTGGAACAGGCGGTGGTTTCCCTGGAACAGGTGGAGGAAATGATTTTGGTCTTTCTAATTTATTTTCTTTTGCTCCAGATGGTGGATCACCTACAGGAGAAACTTCTTCAGGTGGTGGCATTTTTGGAAATATAGATCCTAGAATACTTGAAGCTGGAGTAAAAATAGGAACTAATATTTTACAAAACAAAGCACAAGAAAAAGCACAAGAACGACAAGCAGATGAAGCTTATAAAGCATTAAAAAATAATAGCATGTCTTTCAGTAACGCTCAAAAAGTATTTGGTGGCGCAGCCGTGGCAACAGCGTTAGCTAAATTAGCTTATGAATCTCAACAACGACAATTAGAAGATTTTAAAAAAGACAGAGAAGCTTTTGAAAAAAGAAGAGATATTAAAAAAGCAGAATACGCTGAAGCTAGGCGACCAGCAGTTACAGGTGCACCAACTGGCCCAGCAGATGTTGTAAAAAGACCTGGTCAAGCTATGGGCGGTATCATGGACGTACCATTAAGAACCAACCCACAAGGCATTACAGAAATGGATTTTAGAAAAACAGGTGGTTTTGTACCCCCCGTTGGTATAAAAGAAAAAGCAGATGACATTCCAGCAATGTTATCGAATAATGAGTTTGTATTTACAGCAGACGCGGTTCGAGCAGCGGGCGGCGGGAGTGTAAATAAAGGAGCACAAAAAATGTATTCCTTAATGAAACAATTGGAAGGAAAAGCATAATGGCAGTTACAACTCCAGCAGGTTTACCAGCAGCATTTTTAGAACCCTTTGCAGAAAAAGTAACAGATATTTTAGCGCAACAAATAGCGCCTATTGGAGAGGGATTAGATATTTCAGGAATTACTCCAAAGGTTGCTGCCGTTAGTCCTTTAGTACAAGCAGCGCAACAAAGAGCAGCGACTCAAGCAGGTTTAGGACAGTTACAATTTGATTCAACAACGGGTGAAGTTGCAGGAGTTGGAACAGGTACAGGTGTTGCATCGTTTGAACCTTTTGTACAAGAAGCTCAGAGATTAGCTGCGCCCGATCAGTATCAAGCATTTATGTCACCTTTTCAAACCGAAGTATTAGACGCGACTCAAGCATTATTAAACGAGCAGCGAGCAGCAGGAAGAGCGGGGCAAGCAGCGGATGCCATTACTGCAGGTGCATTTGGTGGTGGGAGAGAAGGTGTAAGAAGAGCAGAATATGAGAGACAAAGAGATATTTATGATGCAGGTATTTTATCAAATTTAAGACAACAAGGTTTACAAAGAGCACAAACATTACAACAACAAGCTTTGGCTAATCAAATTGGTTTAGGACAAACTCAACAAACATTAGGTGCAGGAGCAACTCAACAATTAGGAGCGGCTGGAACTGGAGCACAAGCTTACTCACAATCCGTGCTTGATGCAATAAGACAAGGAAATGTTTTAGCTGAAGAATTTCCACTACAACAGTTAGGTAGGGCAACTAATGTATTTAGTCCGTTCTTAGCTGGACAAGCTGCTTTACAAACACCAGGAACACCTCTTGGAACAAGTCCAGGTTTAGCTGCAGCACAAGCATTTGGATCAACCTTTGGATCGGTTTTAAACACTCTACCAAAGCAAAGTTTTCAACCACAACAGCTACAACAGCCTATAGGTAACTTTGGAATAGCAAGTCTATACGGAGGTATTTAATATGCCTAATATTCTTAAAAGACCCATGTTTAAAAACGGAAGTTCGGCACAAGGCACTGGAGTAACTTCTGGTTTAGATAAACAAAAAGCAATGATAGATTACGTATCTAAATTAAAAAAAGAGGCTCAACCAACTGCAACGCAAAGAATTGGTGATTTCTTAACTGCCTTTGGAGCTACTGCAGACCCAACTCGTGTTCAAACATTGGGTGAAGCGTTAGGTGGAGCTGCAAGAGGATTTACTGCACTTTCACAAAAAAGACAAGACAGAGCAGATAAATATAATGCCATTTTAGATTCACAACTATTAAAGATGTTTGGCAGCGATGCAAAAGTAACCGCTGCAATGACAAATGCAAAAGAATTTGCAAGAGTTAATTACAAAAAATTTCCAGGGAAAACTGATAAAGAAAAATATAATGCAGCATACACATCAAAGTTTAATGAATTATTAAGTAAAGAAAGAGCCGTTACATCTTTTAGTGAAAAAGTATTAAAAAAACAAAAAGAGATTGAAGAGGATGTTCCAGTTACTTTTAGAAATCAAACAGCTAAAGTTCTTGTAAATATAGAAGAAGGAAAGATAAAAGATAAAACAGGGCAAGCGATTTCAGTCGTTGATGGTTTTATTGGCGTGAGTGATTCTGGAGAAAGTGATATTATAATGGTTGGTGAAGGTCAATTTACTCTTAATCCAAAAGTAAAAGGTATTGTATCTGGAACATATATCACTGGTAATAAATACATAGATCCTAAAACTGGATCTATTTTTAGATTTGAGGGTAATAAAAAATTCAGAAGAGTGTACCCGTAAGGAGGACACGTGGTAGAAAGAGTTAATATTGATGAGTTTAATCTCACACCAGATGAGCCAGAATTAAGACAACAAGAAGAAGATGTAAAAATTAAAAAAGAAGAGTTTGAAGCAAGAAAACAATTAAATCCTATTATTGATGTCCCAGGTCTTATTGCTAATACAGGTGCCACTCCAAAACAAAGAGATTTAACGGTTAAAGATGTTTTATTTGGACCCAAAGACGTAGAACTTTTAGGTCCAAGTAAATTAGGAAAACTAGGTAGAAGAATTACTGAACGATTAGAAGGTGTTCCTGAAGATCAATTAACTGAAGTTGGGGATGTTGACATTTTTACTGCTTTTGCTGCAGGAATTATTGATGGAACAATTAAGATTCCATATGGTCTTGTTAACCTTACAGCTGAAGTTGCGGATGCACTTCGAGAAGACAATATACCTGTTGATCAAGGTTATGTTGCTCAGTTAGAAAAATATTTTAGTAATAGTGTTTTAGGAAAAATTCAACAAGGTTCTGAAGATGTGGTTAAAGAAACTGCAATCGGTAAATTAACTTCTGCGTTTACACAGCTTTATGCTTTTGGAAAAGCTGGAGCAGATGTGACTGTTAAAGGTGCTACAAAAGCAAAACAAATTTATAACAAATATGCAGCGGCAGCAAAAGCAAACAAAGTTGTAAAAGCAAGACCAGATGCAGTTAAGTCAGGACTAAAGGCAAGAGATTTAAATAAGTTAACTGGTAAACAAAATTTTGCAGCAGTAACGATTGGTGGTTCTGGTGGAGCTTCACTTGTTGCAGATGTTGAAGATATTGGAACTTTTGGAGATTTTTTAGGAGGACCTTCTGCGTTAGACCGTGAACAAAGAGAACTAGCGACAGATGATGCTGTTAGAAGATTATATAACAGATTTAAATTTGGTGCTGAGGGTGCTGCTATTTCTGTGCCTATTGCATACGGTTTAAATACAGTCGCTAAACGAGTATCAAAAGCAGGAAAAGATTTAAAGTTTAGTGATGATGAACTCGATCAATGGATATCTAAATATATTGTAGAACCTTTTGTTCCAGCAGGATCAAAAAGTCAATTTTTATTTGAGGGTATGAAACGAGTTGAAGGAGGATTAGCTGGAGGCCAGGTTGTAGCTAGAGATTTAATTGTAGATATAGATAAAACACTTTTTAATATTGCAAAAGAATCGGGTATTAAAACAAGTAATCCTGCCTGGAAAAGATTAGTGGGTCGTCTAGATGAATTACTTACATCTACTGATGATGTAATTGAAGGTGGAAAAATTGTATTTAAAGGTTTTGATGAGAAAAAATTAAAACAGTTTCAAGAATTTACAAAAGAAATTGGAGTATCCGCAAAAGCTAGAGATAACTTAGTTGCAGATATGTTTCAGGTCAGAAATCAATTTAATGTTTTTAAAAATACATTTGTAAAAGAAGCTGGTGGAAATTTAAATATTGCTAACAAAGAATTTATGGAACTTATGGGTGAACGTATGAGAAATATTTTTAACTCAGAGTACAAAATATTTAGTGATAAAAGCATCTTACCTTTTTTAAATTACAAACCAACTGAGTCTGCAGTTAATGAAGTTAAAGAAGTATTTAAAAGATACGCAGCAGGAAACGGTATTAAGTTAACTCCAGATGATTTAGATGGACTTGTAGATGATGTAATTCGAAATGTAAAATATAATCCATTAACACAAACACCAGAGTTTCCTTTAACGGTTATGAGTGTGTTAGATGAAAATGCAGTGCAACTAATTAATATTGCAGATAATATTAAAGGTAATCAATTTAAACCTACAACACTTATACAATCAGAAAAAGATTTAAGATCTTTTCAACGATTCTTTGGTCAAAAAAGAGATTTAAGAAACACAATTACAAATGTTATGTCAGATTTATCAGGATTAGTTGCAAAGAATAAATTTTACAATAGCCTCAAAAGTGAATCAGACAGACTTATTGCAAACGGTGAACGAGCGATTGTTTATCCAACTAGACTTCAAGCAATTAATAATTTAAAAAATCAAAAAATTATTGCAGATAAAAATGGCTTACAGATAACATCTGACCTTGGTGAGTCTGTTTATACAAATCCTTTGAATGGTTATTTCACATCAGATCCATACGCAGATGCTTTAAAGTTTAGTGAAAGATTAATTACAGACAGTCTTGCAAAAAATGTATTATATAAACATTTATTTTTAGTGCCAAAAGGATTAACACAAATTTCAAAAACTATTTTGGGTCCTTTTACACATTCAAGAAACTTTATTACCGCATCACAGTTTGCATTAGCAAATGGTAATTTATTTAAAAACCCTGTAGAAACTTTAAAAAGATTTAAACAAGCGTTTAATACGATTCAACCTCAACTTATCTATCGTAATCTACCTGAAGATCAGGCTCTCTATCGTTTTCTATTAGATGAACAGGTCGTAAGTTCGTCAGCAACTGCTAGAGATATTGCAGGGTTACTTGATGATATTGGTAAAGGAGGAGATGTTTATGGCAGAATATTTGGTAAGTTTGGAAAAGCGATAAGAAAAATTTATAATGTAGCGGCAGATGTATATGTTGCAGAAGACGACTTCTTTAAAGTATTTAATTTTTTATCTGAATTTGACTCATATAAAAATGCATACAGTAAAGGATTAAAAAATAATCTTATCACTAAAATGCCAAGTGATTTACAAATTATGAAAGAGGTTGCAAACATTGTTAAAAATACAGTGCCAAACTATAACTTTGTTGGAACATTTGGTCAAAACGCTAGACGTTTACCTCTTGGAAACTTTATTTCATTTCCAATTGAAGTTACAAGAACTTCAGTTAACATTGCACAACAAGCATCAAAAGAATTAAAAAACCCTGTATTGAGAAATATTGGTGCAAGAAGAGCTCTTGGATTTGGAACAGCAATTGCAACGGCACCTGCTATTATTACAGGTTTCTTAAAAGCAATGTATGGTGTTGGAAGTGCAGCTGTTGCAGCAATTAGAGAACTTGCGCTTCCTGATTTTGCAGAAGACTCTACGATTGGTGTAACAAGGGACAAAGAGGGTAACTATAAATATATCGATGTATCTTCTTTCTTGGTTTACGATACCATTCAAAACCCAATACAGTCTATTATTGCAGGTGTTGAAAGAGAAAGAGTATTTGATCCAGATGCGCCCCTAACTGTTGGTGTTGCTAAAGGACTTTCAAAAGGTGTTTCTAGATTTTTTAGACCTTACATTGATGAGTCCATTTATTTTAACGTATTTAATAATTTATTTATACGAGGAGGCAGAACTAGAGAGGGTAGAAAACTTTGGAATGATGATGCACCTGCAGGTGAAAAGGTTAAGATTGCATTAGAATATGCAGCAACAGAAGTTGCACCATTATCTTTAAAACAGTTTCAAAGACTTTATCTTGCAGGAACTGATCAGCCAGGACCACGTGGAGAAAAATACGAACTTAGCGATGAGATCGCAGGGTTTTATGGTTTACGTCAAGTTAAAGTTGATCCAGGAAAATCTTTAAATTTTAAAATTAATGACTTTAAAAAAAGCATTAGAAATACAAGAGGACTATTCACAGGAGAAGTTCTTAAAAGTGGTAAAATAGAGCCTAATGATATCATTCAAAGATATATTGTGGCTAATGCACAAAGATATAAAGCTTTTAGTCAGTTACAAAGAAAAATTAAAGCAGCTCAAGTTTTAGATTTAAATAGAAGATCTATAAAGGATTTATTTGAGAGAAGACAGGAGAAAAAAAATTACAAACGTATTTTAAAAAACAGATTTGAACCTTTTACGATAACTGAAAATGTTAAAAAAGTTTTTGAAAGACAAGAAAAAAAATTACAAGAAAACTTTGATACATTAGATATACCAACAGGATTACCTAGATCGGTGGAAAGAATAATAAAAAGATTAGGTAAAAATATGAAACGTATTCCTTTAGGTGATGATTTTTATAAATACATAAATCCAGATGATTATATGATTGATGATCAATCAAGTTTACCTCAAGGATTCTTACCACAGCAACCTATGCCAACTGTGCCAGCTCAACCGGCACAAGTCTCTAGTATAACACAAACAGGCTTAACACCAACTGAGAATGCGTTGTTGTCTGAGGAAGAAAAACAAATAAGACTAAGACAAAGAGGATTAGGATAATGACAAAGGACCCAAGAGTAGGCACAGGTAAAAAACCAAAAGGATCTGGCCGAAGATTATATACTGATGAAAACCCAAAAGATACCGTAGGGATTAAGTTTGCAACGCCTGCAGATGCTAGAAAAACAGTAGCAAAAGTCAAAAGAGTAAGCAAACCTTTTGCTAGAAAAATTCAAATCTTGACGGTGGGAGAACAACGCGCTAAAGTGATGGGTAAATCACAAGTTGCAAGTGTATTTAAAAAGGGAAAAGAGGCGATTAGGAGAAAACATGGCAAAAGACCCTAAGACAACTGGAGAACATATCGTAGCTTTGTACGGTTATATTACTGGACTCAAAAAAGATATTAACACGATTAAGAACAATCACCTCAAACACATGCATCAAGACATCGATAAAACTTCTAAAAAGATAGATTACGTCCTAGGACTCATTATTACTGGACTAGCTGTTTTAGCTGCAAAAGGCCTAGATCTACTATAAAAATCCTTCCTGAGAGCCTCAATTTTTAACGAAACGACCCTTCCATGACCTGTGATACCTGTAAAATTATGCTAAAAAATGTATTAATGACACAGCAATAAAAGCTGCTGATAATATGGTTAATGCTTTCATATCCACTCCTTTAATTCTTCTCCCATAATTTCTGTGGCAAGATTTATTTTTCTACGAAGTGCTTCTACAATTTTTTCATCAATGGTTTCTTCTGCAATAATATCAATGTAGGTCATAGGTTTGTTTTGACCAATACGATCAATACGGGCTTCTGACTGCTGACGTTTTTCAAGATCATATCCGTTTGAATAATAAATCATTGTTGACGCTGCAGTCAGTGTAATTCCGTATCCTCCGGTTTGTGGCGTTCCGACCAGGAATCTGACTGGACTGGATAAATCCTGAATCTTTTCAATCGCCTTTTGGCGGTCTTCAGTAGACGTGTCACCATAATACGTAAGGATTGAATCGTCTCCATGTTTCTTTTTTACCTCCTCTACAATTGATTCAATGTCATGTCGATAGTGGGCCCAAATAATTGCTTTACCCTCTACTTCATCCAAAACATTTAATAATTCATCAAGTCTTTTTGATTTTACTTTTTGAACATCTCCATCGTCTGATTTAAAATGACCACATGTAATTTGATGAAGTCTCATCATTTGAGTGATGACTGTCATAGACGTGACCATTTTACCATTTAAAACTGCTAATGCTTTTTCTTTCATTTGTTTATATAATTTTTTCTGTTCATCTGTAAGTTCGATAATTCTTTTCATGTAAGTTTTACTAGGTAGATCTAAACAATCATCTTTTAAACAACGATATGAAAAGTTTTTTATTTTATCTGTTAGCTCACCTAAGTTTCTGTAACCCACTACAATTTGAACCTGTCGTCCAGACACATTAATCGATCGCATTTTTGCATATCGCACTCTAAACGCATAATAGGATTGTTGATCGAGTAACCAAGGATCTAAAAAATAACATTGAGTAAATAAATCTAAAGGAGACTTAGTGACCGGAGAACCTGTAAGAATTCGTTTGTATTTTACGTTCTCACCCAACTCAATAATATTTTTAGTTCTTTGAGCTCCAGGATTTTTAATCGTGGTTGCTTCATCAACCGCCATCATAGAAGTGTGGCAGTTTAAAAACTTCCAAGCAAACATTTTACCTTTTTTAGTCGACAAGGCCTCTACATTCATAATTAAGATTTGTAGATTATCAGAAGACTCAAATAATTTTTTATACTCAGCTTCTTTGTTTTTACTAGACTCCCATAGCACAACCGTTTTTTCTATGTGATCTGCCATATGATTAGGTATTTCTTGTGTATACCAGTTTTTATACACCCCTTTTGGGGCAATAATTAAGGCGCCATTTATTTTACCCTTATCATAAAGCATAGATATATTGTCAATTAGGACCTTAGATTTACCCGTACCCATCTCCATGAAGTACGCAAAAACTTTTTTGTCCCAAGACATTTCCAATGCTTTGAGCTGATGCTCAAACGGCTTTGTTTTAAACTTATAGTGCATATCTTTCTATGGACAAATATATTTATTTATATACATATGTCAAATAGAAATATGAAAAATAAAGTCTATGTTATTCAAGACATTCCAGGAACTCGAGAAGGGCGTCCTAAAATAAATATTATAGGTGCGCGAGAGTTTGGAGAGTTAAAAGTTTTACTACCTGAGAATGCACAAATTATTTTAAGTGCAGGACCTTTAGTATTTAAACTAAGAAAATTATTAAAAAATTATACCCCTGAGGATTATTTATTACTCACAGGAGATCCTGCCATAATTGGAGTCGCATGTTCGATTGTTTCTGATATAACCAACGGTAAGTATAATTTACTGAAATGGGACAAACAAGAGAGAAGATATTATCCAATTGAGATTGATTTATATCAAAAAATTTCTGACGAGACTTGACAATAGGTTTTTGAGGGATTATATAGCGATACAGAAAGAGAGACAATTATGACAATAAATTTTAGAGACGATAAACAGGATGCGATCAAAGCGGTAGCGAACCCGCAGGATCTAGCATCTAAAGTTCAAGAATTAAAAGATTTAGAAGATGAAATCGCAAACGCCGAAGCGGGCGTCAAGAAGCTAAAAGAAAAAGCAAAAGTGATTTCACAGTTTGATATCCCATCAATGATGGATCAAATGAACATAAAAAAATTAAAGCTAAAAGATGGTGAGACTGTTGAAGTCTCTAATTTTTATTCTGCTTCTATTACAGATGAGGCAGCAGCTTTTAACTGGCTTCGTGAAAACGGTCGAGGTGATATCATTAAAAATGAAATCACCGTTACCTTTGGTCGTGGCGAAGATAACAAGGCGAGCGATTACGCAACCCTTGCTAAGGGACAGGGTTATGAACCAATCCAGAAAGTGGGAGTACACCCTCAGACCCTTAAAGGTGTAGTCAGGGAGTGTCATGAGACTGGACTCGAGATACCTTCTGACTGCTTCAAAACTTACGTGGGTAACCGTACAAATATAAAAAGGAGCTAACTATGGAAGTAGCAACAAAAAAAGCGGCACAAACTCCGTCTTCTATTTTATTTAGAGACGATGCCAACAAAGGTTTTGAGAACGTAAGACAAGACTCTCTTGCATTACCCATCTTAAAACTTTTACAAAACGGATCTGGCGAAGCACAGAAGCGTAATCAAAATTACGTAGAAGGTGCAGAACCAGGTATGTTTTTAAATACAGTAACAAAAAAACTGTATGATGGTGACAAAGGAATAAATGTAATTCCTTGTTATCACAAAACAGAATACCAAGAGTGGGCTGAATTTGGAACTGGTTCAGGTAGACCGGAAAACATTTATCCAGCAGACTCTGACATTCTGTCAAAGACCACAAAAGATGGTGCTAGAGATAGATTACCAAATGGTAATTACATTTTAAATGTACATCAAAACTATGTGTTGATCGTCGGGGATGATGGTCATGCTGAGAGCGCTTTAATTTCAATGAGTGCATCTCAAAGTAAAGTTGCAAAGAAGTGGTTGTCACTACAAATGTCACAGACAATGTCTGATGAACAAGGGACATTCACTCCAGCATCATTTGCATTTGCATACAAACTTACTTCTGTTCTAAACAGCGGTAAGGGTAACCAGTGGTACGGTTACAATGTATCCTTAGCAGGCGATGTTAAAAATGCAGGTCTTTACACAAGAGCTAAAGATTTTCATAATACTTTAGAGGCTAACAATAAATAGCCACAATTGGGCGCTAGGAAACTAGCGCCCGACATAGAGGGATACATGTTGAAAGAAATTTTTAAAGGATTAGAAAGTGCGTATGGTCAAACGAAGATTACCAACGAAATTCGATCTGATGGCAAAGCTGAAGTTAAGTCTTTTACAATTAAAAAACCAGTTACGGATCAGCTTTGGGAAGAACACATCAAAGGGAGCGAACCTGCATTGGGGATTGTTCCAATTAACGAAGATAATGAATGTAAATGGGGTTGTATTGATATTGATACTTATCCTTTTGATCATCTAGCTTTAATCAAAAAAATACGAGAACAAAAATTACCTTTGATTGTATGCAGATCAAAGTCAGGGGGAGCACATGTATTTTGCTTTACCAAAGAATTTGTTCCTGCCATCTTAATGCGAAATCGATTAATACAAATGGCATCAGTCATTGGTCACTCTAAAGCAGAAGTTTTTCCAAAACAAAATACCATTAAAGCAGAACGAGGTGATGTAGGTAGTTTTTTAAATATGCCATATCATGGTGGAGATAAATCTATCCGGTTTGCTTTTGATGACGATGGACAAGCTTTATCCATGAATAAATTTTTTGAATACTATAATCAACATGTCATATCAAAAACAGCACTACAAGGTTTACAACTTATACAAAATACAAAAGAGACATCAGACTTTCCTGATGGACCACCGTGTTTACAAACGATTGCAAAACAAGGAGCAGTATCCGAAGGTGGTCGTAATAATTATTTATATAACATTGGCGTGTATTTAAAAAAAGTTGACCCAACAGGTTGGGAAAATAAAATAGATAGTTACAATACAGAAAAATTTGTAAGTCCACCAATAAAAAGAGATGAAGTGACCAAAACAATTAGTTCACTTAATAAAAAAGATTACGATTACAAATGTAAAGACTCACCAATATGTGATTTTTGTAATGACAAACTTTGTTTCACAAGAAAGTTTGGTAAACTAGGATCGCCTGATATTGATGTGACTGGAATTAGAATGTTAGATTCTGATCCTCCTATTTATTTTGTAACCGCAGATGGTGAGACTATGGAGTGTGACCCAGATACATTACATGATCCAGATAAGTTTTCTAAACATGCCATGATACATATTCGTAAAACATTATTATCAACAAATAAAATGATGTGGAAGAAACGAGTAAATAAATTATTAGCAGAGATGGATGACCCTATTCCAGCACCAGATGATATGCGTATTGATGTGATTTTACAAACTGCACTTACAGAGTTTGTAAGTAAGAATGGAAAAGAATTAGAAGACGTCATGAAAAGAAAAGCATTCACAGAGAATGGTCACAGTTGGTTTAAGTTTAAAGACTTCTGGAGATTTTTAATGGCCACAAAGCAATGGCAAGACAAGACATATAATCAACATAAAACTTTACGCTTGATACAAACTTTATTTCAAGCAGAGTCTGTTGTTAAAAAGATCGGTGAAGAAAGTGTAAAAGTTTGGCAGGTCAAAGGACTCGAACTTAAAAAAACAATCGTACGAAAAAATAAAAAGAAGAAAGCTGATTTTGAGTTATGAGAACGATTATCCCAGGACCTCCAGGCACCGGCAAGACACATACTTTAGTTAATAAATATCTACACCATGAGTTATTTAATCTTAAAACTGATCCTAAGAAAATAGCTTACATTACTTTTAGTAAGGCAGCGACGAAAGAAGCTCGATCAAGAATTACGCAAAGGTTTCCAGGTTTTGAATTTGATTACATTTCAACCATGCACGCTATGGGGACCAGAGCTTTAGACATTGATACACCAACACAATTATTAAATGGAAAAAACTGGAATGGTTTTAAAAATTTTTCTGTGGTGTGCAAAGATATGTCTTTTGAAAATCATGAATCTGAGTCTGGATATAGAAATTATAAAAATCAATACATGAAAATTATTGAATATGCGAGAGCAAAACAAATTGATGTACTTGAGTCAGCGACAGAATTAGAATTAGACATTCATATTGATGACAATTTACTTTTACAAATCGAACAAGATTTAAAAGACTATAAAGAGTTTTACAACATGTACGAGTTTTCTGACATGTTGAACAAGTTTGTTGAGAAAGACTTATCACCGTCCCTCGATGTGGTTTTTCTCGATGAAGCCCAAGATCTGAATCCTTTGCAATGGAAAATGTTCTATTACATTGAGGCCCAGTGTAAAAGATCTTACATTGCAGGGGATGACGATCAGGCCATCTACGCATTTCAAGGTGCGTCTCCTTCTGAATTTATAAACCTTCGTGGTGTTATTGATGCACAGACTCAGTCTGTGAGAGTGCCAAGAGCAGTGCATAAAGTTGCGCTGTCAATCTTAGAGCATATCGAAGAACGCTTAGAAAAGCAATGGCAACCTAGAGAGGATGAAGGTCAAGTGATTGATCATTTAGATTTACCTGACATTGATCTTAGCGAAGGTAATTGGTTGATTTTAACCAGGACTAACGATCAAATGAAACCCATCGTTGAACATCTTCATGACACCGGACATCGGTTTAACTGTAAGTTTAATGATTTATTGCCTAATGATTTACTTGAAGCAATTAATATTTGGGATCGTTTAAACAAAGGTGCAAGTATTAGTGGTGAGGAAGTTGAACTTCTTTATAGTTTTTTGACTAAAAAAGATATCAAACATAGTTTCAAAGGTAAAGCGTATAATCAAATTGATTCGGTAGATTTAAATCAATTACGACATGAACATGGTTTACTCGCTTCTGGAGACTGGACGATCTTAAACATGTCCGATGCACAACATGCGTACATTGAGAGTCTAGTGGCGAGCGGCGAGGATCTAAGTAAACCTGCACGCATAAAAGTTTCAACGATACATTCTGTTAAGGGAGAAGAATGTGACAACGTTATTTTATTTACAGATCTAGAAAATATTATTTACGAAGCTGCTCAAGTAAATAAAGACACAGAACATCGTTTGTTCTTTGTTGGTGTGACCCGAGCAAAAAATAAATTGTACATTACGAATCAAGGTTCGGAATATCAATACAACATTGGAGAAGATATATGACAAACAAATCTTTTTTTGAAGAGGCAGACAAAAAACAAATAGGAGGGGATCATTACAAATTAAAGATTCAACCCTATCATTTTATCATGGAGAATAGGTTGAATTTTTTTCAAGGTAATGTAATTAAGTATGTAGTGAGATATTTGAAGAAAGATCAAATAAAAGACTTAAATAAAATAATTCACTATTGTGAATTAGAAATAGATAGATTGCGAAAGGAATGGGATAAGTAATTGTTTCAAGCACAAACAGAATGGATTTGTCCTGAAAATTTTCCAGATTTATCTGGCTATCAATACGTTGCGATTGATTTAGAAACAAGAGATCCAAATTTAAAAACAAGAGGTTCTGGTTCTGTTATTGGCCAAGGAGAAATTATTGGTGTTGCTGTAGCTGTTGAAGGTTGGTCAGGATATTATCCGATTGGTCATCGTGAAGGCAATATGGACAAAAGAAAAGTTTTAGAGTGGATTACAAAAGTTTGTGCAGATGAAAACACAAAAATTTTTCATAATGCAATGTATGATGTATGTTGGTTAAAAGCATATGGCATTAAGATAAATGGTTTTATTATTGATACCATGGTGATGTTATCTTTGATTGATGAGAATAGAAGATGGTATTCATTAAACAGTGCGTCGTATGATTATCTTGGAGAAGTTAAAAGCGAACAATCTTTAAGAGAAGCAGCGGAAGCTGCAGGCGTTGATGCAAAATCAGAAATGTATAAACTTCCGGCGATGTATGTTGGATCGTATGCAGAAAAAGATGCAGAACTTACATTAGAATTATTCAGAGTCTTATCAAGAGAAATACAAAAACAAAATTTACAAAACGTATTTGACCTGGAGACAAACTTATTTCCGTGCTTAGTTGAGATGAGGTTTAAAGGCGTTCGGGTGGATGTTGAACAAGCTCATACATTGAAACAAAAGCTAGTTTCACAAGAAGAAGAATTATTGCTGCAAGTAAAAAAAGAGACAGGCATAGAAACCCAAATATGGGCTGCCAGATCGATTGCCAAAGTTTTTGACAAACTCGAACTAGATTATTTAAGAACAGAAAAAACTCAGTCACCGTCTTTTACCAAAAATTTTTTGCAAGAACATAAACATCCTTTAGTTCAGAAGATAGCAAAAGCCAGAGAAATAAACAAGGCACATACCACATTTATTGACACGATATTAAAACATGAACACAAAGGTAGAATTCATGCAGATATCAACCCAATTAAATCTGACCAGGGTGGAACCGTGACAGGACGATTTAGTTATTCAAATCCAAACTTACAACAAATTCCTGCAAGAAATAAAGATTTAGGTCCTATGATTAGAGGTTTATTTATTCCTGAAAAAGATCACACCTGGGGTTGTTTTGATTATTCGCAACAAGAACCAAGACTGGTTGTGCACTATGCAGCGACAACTGAACCTATTTGTTTTAATGATTCTGTAACTGAGATTGTAGAAAAATTTAAAGATGACTCTGTAGACTTTCACCAAACTGTAGCTGACATGGCAAACATCTCCAGGTCACAAGCTAAAACAATTAACTTAGGATTATTTTATGGTATGGGTAAAGCCAAGTTACAAGCAGAATTAGGATTAAACACGAAGCAAGAAGCTGAAAACTTATTTAATCAATACCATGATAATGTTCCGTTTGTTCGAGAGTTAATGAATCGAACATCTTCGTTTGCACAAACATCAGGATCGATCGGAACTTTACTAGGTCGTAAATGTAGATTTGATAAATGGGAACCTGCAACATTTGGTATGCACACACCAATGACTTTAGAAGAAGCAGAAAGAACATATGGCCGTGGAAGAATTAAAAGAGCCTTTACATACAAAGCTCTAAATAAACTTATTCAAGGATCTGCAGCAGACATGACAAAGAAAGCGATGTTAGATTTATATCAAGAGGGAATTATACCTCACATACAAATTCATGATGAATTAGATCTATCGATTGAGTCGCAGGAACAAGCGAAAAAGATTATTGAGATCATGGAAAATGCTGTTAAATTAACAATCCCCAACAAAGTTGACTATGAGTCAGGCAAAACCTGGGGAGAGATAAATGGATAAACTATGGCGTACCTTAATGCAAACATTCCACCGATCTACTGCAAGATTAGGACAGAGTATTTATATGATATGGACCAAAATAAACGCGGTGAAAGAGAATGCGTTATCTTCGGTGTCACAAGTATTATTAGTCGTTCGCTTTTATTTAATATCATGTTACCGAACGGGGCATGCTTTTGGCGTTTGCCTATCAGCGCGTTTTTCCAAAAACGTTTTTCTAGATCCCAAGTGCCTGATATGCACCTCCACGAGTTACAGTTGTGGAATTGTTTTAGTTATTACCCTAGTGTGCATCGCTTTGATTGGATGGATGGTCTAGACGGTAAGTTTAGAGGAAAAGATAAAAAATTTTATCATGGAAATTATTTATTTACTATTGATTGGGCCCATCCTGATAATAACATACTTAACACTGAGCACTCTGAGATTCCCCAAGAACATAAGTGCGCTCATATTCTTGAACTTAAAAATGGTAATTATGCGGCTCAACCTAATAATCGCTGTCTGTGGCATGTTAATTCTTACACTACTGATAAAGATTGGCCAGATTACAAAGTCCAAACTACAGTCTGGGATTGCGAAGATGACGCGTGGGTGACAGAAGATTCTGATAATATGTTCTACGATCTAGAACCAAATAACACTTCTCAAGAAGATTAAAATCATATATAAAAATTAGCGAGAGGGACCATGAAGAAACTATTAACGCTATTGGTGTGTATATTTTATGCTACAACAGCTTATTCAGATATTACGCAAGAAAATGTCAGCGGTGGCAACACTTCTATTCAAGGTGGTTATACGACATCAACTACTTATGAATCTGGCTCTTCTAGTGCTAGCACTACTACTAATAACACTACTAGTAATATACGTTCTGCTCCTCCAACTGCCTCTGCACCTGGTTTAACCCCTTCTGGAATAGATGTATGTTCAGTATCAGCCAGCGCTGGAGTTCAAACGTTTGGTTTGGGTTTATCTGGTGGTAAAAGTTTTAGAGATAAAAATTGTGAAAGAATAAAATTATCAAGAGAGCTTAGAGCAAACGGTATGAATGTTGCAGCGGTTGCACTCCTCTGCCAAGACCCTAGAGTTTTTCAAAGTATGGAAATGGCGGGGACCCCATGCCCGATCGATGGTAAGATTGGTAAGCAGGCAAAAGCACAATGGAAAAAATACGGCAAACTTCGACCCGACTACGACATATACGTAAAAAGATTAAAGGTTATTGAAGATGCAGAAAATAATAGCACGACTTCTACTTATTCTGACGCTGACGAGTAATGCTTTTGCTGAGACAGCAACAAGCGGTAACTTGTTACCAAACGCTAATGTAGCGAGAACTAATTTACAAAACTCTAGTGGCAATGTTGATGGTGTTAATGGATCAAATGGTTGGACCACATCTGGCATATCTAGTTATAATAATGAACTCGAAGCAAACGGCACCGGCACCGTATCCTCATCAGGATCTCTTGTAGGTATTACAACAGAAAAACAAAATGGGGGTCAATTCACAACAACTGCTGATAGTCTCGATGGTGGAGTCAGATTAAATTCAACA
>Ga0208767_1001491_pt1 | contig 18584 bp, 10 predicted proteins | sample VirMetDEL_Mar_21_FD_184514 | JGI IMG/M metagenome (GOLD analysis project Ga0208767, IMG submission 184514) | Aqueous microbial communities from the Delaware River and Bay under freshwater to marine salinity gradient to study organic matter... | ecosystem: Environmental > Aquatic > Marine >... | reverse complement strand
GGAATTTTTTACTGACATTAATAAAATAGGAGATATATTACCAACTGATGATAACGGTAATTATTATTTTCCAATACCTACTGGGTTTAATACAGGAGCATGTATAGCTGAATATTTCTTCGAAGGTAACGATGGTATTATTAACAATATAAATGCATCTTTATTTAATGTCAGAACCGAAGAAGTATATACCCCGTTACCTAATGATAATTATAATGCATCTCCTGGAGAGCTTGCACTAGGGGGAAATTACCCAGATGTGTTTAATGAGTGTATAGAAAATGTACCTATTTTTACTCAATGTGAAGTAAAAGCGATTTGGGATACATTTACAGCTATTGATGGAAGTGGAGCTAGATCTTTAGATTTAAATGCAGACATTGACAAGAAATATAAAAAATGTAGACAAAATTTAAAAAGACTTAATAAAATTTTTAATAATGATTTATGTGATTCTACGTACCTTGGTTATCTTGCATTAGAAGCCTTTTTTTGTGACAACTTTGATATAACAGGTATTATAGGAGACGATCGTGCAGTAGTAAATTATAAAGACAAACTAGCTAGTATTAATACTCAAATTACTGATTGGACTAATGTTACTAATGATTGGGCAAATTTTATTTCAGCTCCTTTTAATAATTTATATTGTCTTCCTACACCTAGTGAAAATTATGTTGGTACAATTTTTGAAAACTATATTGAACCCGTAATAGGTATTTTACCACCAGGGGTTAATATACAAATAGATCCTTCTGAAGGTATATTAATTGATATTGATCCTAATCAAACTTTATCTGAAATTTTAGGCCCCGTTGGCTCATTATTTTTACCCCCAGAATTACCTACTTTTGATTTAGATTTAGATTACCTTCTCAATAACACAAATAGCTTCTGCGATGATATTAATAATCTTAAACAATCAATGAGAGAAATGTGTCCCAATAATAACAGAATGTTCGATATTGGGGAACAATTAATGGACTGTTTACAACAAAATCCAGAAGGTACTTATTATTTAACAGACAAAAACGGTAATAAAACTAAAAATCAACAATTTGGTACAATTTTAGGACAGTGCTTTACAAAAGGTTTAACTGTAGGTCAAAAAGTAGGCTTATTAGCTCATATGGGAGCTAGTTTTATTAATCAATATTGGACAAATGCCGGAAGAAGAGTTAATCAAATATGGAATTTTGTACAAGAAACTAATGTTGAATATAATAGTCCAGAGATAGGTGAAATATGTTCAAGAGTAGTTGGTGCATCACAAAATATAGGTGAATCTGATGAATGGAAAACATTAACTAAAGAAGAATTATGTCAGAGTAGATCAGCAATATTAACTTATATATCAAAAGATGATTTAGTTAAATTGACAAATAGAAGAAATTTTATTGATGAAAGGTGTTTAGAAGCTAGAAATAATGTATCAAGATTTTTATCGTACACTGATAATTGTTTACCAACTACTTTTTGTTCAGCTACACCATTATTAGGTCAATCCATATCAGACTTTGTAAGTCAATTTTTAAATAAAGATTGTATAGCATTAAGTACTAGTTATTTCGAAAGAGTTAATAATATTAATACAGGAGCACAAAGGCTAATTTTTGGTCCTCCCAACAAATATAAAATACCTAGAGAGTATTGTAACTTGTGTACCTCTAATGAAAATAACCCTTCATTAGATAGTGAAGCAAACGTACCAAGTAACCCTATAATTAATGAACAATTTATAATTACATTTCCTCCTTTCCCTATGCCTGATTTTGGAGACGGTTCATTTGATCCTCCAAATATAACTCCCCCTCCACCAAGTTATTTAACATGTGCATCATTTACTGTACCTTATAACATGCCATTGTATACTGTAGCTCAATACTTTAGAGATGATAACGGTAACCCTCCCTTAGTAAGTGACATTGTAGAAGTTAATCCTGAACTAGATTTAGTATCAATAGTAACAGCTGGTACGGTAGTTAAAGCTCCTGCTCCATTTTGTAATAGGGTATTATCAACTCGTAACGGTGTTTGCTACATTATAGTAAATGGTGTTTCCACCCCGGTAAATTGTCCGGGAGAAAATCAATTTAATTTAAATCCAGAAAATCCAGTATTATTATTACCTCCAAGTAATGATGGTGTAAATTTACCATTTAATATAAACATTACAGAATAAAATGACTAATCATATACGACCTCCATATCCACAAATCACGTCGACAAACACAAACACTGCTACGTCGACTGAAAATTACTATGATGATGTTAACAAAGCAGGGTTATTAGTTTTAGAATTTTTAAAGCACCCCTCATCAAATTTAAACGATAGTATTATTTCATTCTATAATGAAAATATTGATCAGGTTAGTAAAAGGTTAAAAAATGAAATAGCTTATTTCAAATATTTTAATGTACATGTAAAAAACTTCGGTGTGTATGCACAAATGTTGTATACTAAAACATTAGTATGTTTTAATTATAATTTGTTTAACGACTTTATAGGTTTTGATAAAACATTAACATCATTACTAACTTATGATCACGGTAAAAATAGTAAAAATTGTAAAATGATTAACAGTCAAATAGAACAATTTAGAAATACTCCCTTTTATCCTAAGTTATTAGCTATACCTTTGGAAAGAATTATTGTAGGTTGTATAAAGTACGGTAAATGTTTAAATGGCTCTGGAACACATCAATTAACAGGAGATGATATAAGAGGGTTTATACAAAATAGAAATCTGTATTATATTTTTATGCGCTTTCTTAAAAGTGATATTTTAAAGAATCAACTTACAAATACATTTAATTTATCTATAGAATATGCTAACGCATTTCAGAGTTATTTAAATTTTACTGTACCTGATGAACAAGAAGATTTTGACTTTTATACAGATAAAACTATATTTCCTCAAAAGATAGAGGGCATTGAAAATGGAGCTATTCTAAGTAATAATAATATGATAGGGGTAGTTAACCAAGTTAAAACTTAAATATAATATATAACAATGAGAAAAGATGAAAAATTAATTTCTGAAGTTTATCTTGAAACTGTAGAAGAAGGTTTCAAAGATAAATTAGCTGCATTAGGACTTGCCGGGGCCATAGCAGCTGGTGGAAGTAAAATGATGCAAAATGATGTTGAAGCTTCTGCAGCTGGTGGTAAACCAGCTATAGTTCAACAATCTGCAGGTACTAATATATCTAAGCTTAAAAGTGATCTTGCTAGAATGGCTGATTATTATGAAAGTAGAGAGGAAAAAGTGTATCCTGACCCGGTTACAGGTATGAAAGACCCTTCAATCGGGGTTGGGTTTAACTTAAATCATCCTCAAGCAGATTCATTATTAAGACAGATTGGTACAAGCAAACAAGCATTGTTAAACGGTGGGACATTAAATGATAAACAAATAGATTTTCTTTTAGATAAAACATTAGATACAGCTATTCAAGATATAAGATCATTAGTACCTGGTTTTGATAGTTTACCGGAGCCTGCTCAATTTGCATTAGCTGACATGTCATTTAATTTAGGCAAACCTAGGTTAATGAAATTTGAAAAAATGTTAACAGCAGTGAATAACGGTGATCTTAATACTGCAGCAGATGAAATGGTTGATAGTTTATGGTATAAACAAACCGGAAGAAGAGCGGTAGAAAATGTAAAAAGGGTGAAACAAGCTGCAAGAGAAGGAACTAATCAATCATTTCAAAGACCTAGTCAAGGTATACGTGATATAGCTGGTGGTCTTAGAAAAGGTATTACAGGTGTAGGTTATAGTCAAAAGCATGTTGTACAACAAGGAGAAAATTTGACTAGAATCGCTAGACAATATGGTACATCTGTTAAAAAGTTAAAACAAGATAATGGTCTTAGAAGTGATTTAATTAGACCTGGGCAAGAATTAATTATTAAACGTTAAACCCCTACCCAGTTTAACATTGGTTTATTATCCATAGGGTTGTTATCTAAGGATTGAGCGTCAAGTTTTTTAGGTTTGACGCTCTTTTTCTTTTTCTTTTTAGAAGATTTTTTTTCTTCGTCTTCTAATTTAGTTTTATTAATTACAATAGTATCACCGGTAGGTTCTCTATTAGTAGAGCCATCACCTAGAAAGCCTCCTGGGTTTTTTCCTAAAGGCGTTCCAATAGCGAGTAAGTTTTTACCAGTAGCTCTAGAGGTATAACCTGAAACTTCGGATAAATAGTATTGCTTAAAGGATATCATTTCTTCTTAAAGTCGCCTCGTTTAGCTCTTCTAGCAAATGCTTTTCTTCGAGGTGTGCATGTTGGTTTTGACATTGGAGTGCAATAACCTTCATGATCTGGATCAACCCAGCTTTCAGCATCTTCGTCACTTATTTTTTTTTTGCGTAAGCGTCTGCTGCCATTCTATCTCTCATTTTAGGGGTAACATCACCACTTTTTTTAATTTCTTTCTTAGCCTGTTTAATGGTACCTTTACCCATTGTGCCTCTTTTTTCATCTTTCTTTAATAATTTCTTATCAGAAAGTTTACCGGTTTTATCTTCAGCATCTTCGTCTTTAGATTTTTTACCTTTACATGGCACAAAATCGCACCTTTCTTTCTTACCATCACCGTCATCATACTTACCGGTTTCTTCTTCTTCGTCGTGAACATATCTCCAACCAGGAGCTGCTTGAAGATTATCAGAAGACATTTTCATCATGCCTGCCATCCCAGTAGTAAATTCGTTTAACAGACTGTTAATTTTATCGTCAAATTTGGCCATATTGATATTTATGTTTAACCGGTACGAATCCACGCGTATAACACAACAGAAGTAGTGGTATTTAATTCCCCAGCAGTTAACCAAGTTTGACCAGCTCCTTCTAACACACCACCAGATGACGATGGATTCACATTAGTTTGTGTTAGTAATACACTACCTACAGGATATATAACATTAAAATCTCCAAGTATACCATCTGATGAATTACTTACCGCATTTCGTTTTGTGCTATCAATTTTTATGTTGACTGTGCCGGTTGTTGTTATAAATGAATCAGCAGTATTAAAAATTAACCCAGTGCCCGCATCAATTCTAGTTACCGTACCTTGATTAAATGATAAGTTCACGTATTGATCGTCACCGATATTACCATCACTATCTGTACCTGTGAGTATTTGAAATTGAGTATTTGATTGATTATAAATTATATCACCTATTACCGGGTTACTAACTGCTGAAGGTGTTGAAAATGAACCGAGATATTTGTTAGCTGCATTTACCCCTCCAAGAGTTACACCATCACCTAACCATAATCTTTTCTGATCTGTGGTATAACCCAATTCAGCTTCACTTAAAATAATAGCGTTTTTCTCAGATTCTATACCTTTTCTAATTAAAATTTTTGTTATCTGGTCAGACATATAAAATATTTATGGTTGAAAGAGAAAGTACAATATTATAATTAACGTAGATGGCTAAAAAAATTACATGTATCGTTTCTGGTAAATCTCTAACTATTGCAGATTCTTACTATAAAAAGAAATTAGATAAAGCTGGGGATGAGGAAACTTTACATAAAACTTATATTAGTAAGGAAGCTAAAAAACTACTTAAATTAGGAAATACAATAAAAAAAGTTAGAGAAATACTAGAATGTGATTCTAGTATACCTTTTCCGGATGAGGAATTAGTTAACAGTTTAATTTTTGCAAATGTAAAAAAACCCTATAAAACCATTACTGAGTTTTCGCCATTAACAAGTGTTACCCATAATGAAACAGATCCTGAAGTAAAATTGTTTATTGATAAAATTTTGATTAAATAATTTTAATGCGGCTACCCAGTGTACGTGATTTAATAGGATCTAAAGGATTACTTCCTAAGCTTGGTGTTGGGGGAAAGATGAATTTACCTCCAAGCACCCCGGTTACGAGAACCCCTACTCCTACAAAAACCATTACTAAAACGGTAACTAAAACAACTACTCAGTCAGCAACACCAGCAGATACACCTACACAAACCCCTACTCAAACACCAACACAAACTATTACAGTTACTTTAACTAAATCTCAAACACCAACAGTAACCGCTACTAAATCTAGAACAGTTTCTTTTACAAAAACTATTACTAGAACAAGCACCCCTACTAAAACAAGACAAGCTACTATTACTTTAACCCAGACAAGAACCAAAACAAGAACAAATTCTGTTACTGTTTCAGCTTCAGTAGCAGCGACTGCTACTAACACACCAACCCAAACTAGAACATCTACACCACCGGCTTTATCTCCTACAACTACACCTACTAATACCGGGTCACCTGCAGTAACTAATACTCCAGGAGCAACTGCTACACCCACTCGTACACAAACAAGAACGTCTACCCAAACATATACCCAGACAAGAACGAGCACACAAACAAAAACATCTACTCAAACTAGAACCGGGTCAGGAGCTGCTCCAACACCAACTAGAACGTCTACTCAAACAGCTACCGTTGGTTCTGTTACCGAAACACCTACTCCTACTAGAACCGTTACTCAATCTGTTACTCAAACAACCTCACAAACACCGACACCGACACCTACACGAACATCTGGTGTCACTAGTACGAGAACAGCTACACAAACAGCTACACAAACAAGAACACCAACCCAAACTGCTACTAAATCTCAAACACCTACTCAAACTAGAACACCTACCCAAACACCAACCAGAACATTATCTCAAACCGTAACATCAACCTCAGGAGTTACACCTTCAAATACACCACCTATAACCCCTACTAGAACAGGTTCTCAAACCCCTACTCCCACTAGAACAGCCACACATACTAGATCACCTTACGTGCCTACATAAAAAAAGTTTAAATGTTATATTTCTAGATAAATATATTTGTGGCAGGAATTCCAACAGTAAGAGATTTATTAAATTTAGTTAATCCAGGGCCAGAAAGAGCATCAAATTGGGGTAAAATGGTACCCGGCGGGGCTGGAGCCAATGTAACCCCAACTAGAACAAGAACTCAAACAGCTTCTAGAAACGTTGTTCCTCTTACGCCTCCGGTTACTCTTACAAGAACACCAACAAATACCACCACTAGTACAATAACTCATACTAAATCTTTAACGTCTACAATAACTAGAACAAGAACTAGAACTAAAACCCCTTTTGCAACATTTACAGGTACAGATGTAACACCTACACCAACTAGTACATCTACCCCAACTCATACACCTACCCCTACTGCAAGTGTTACCTATACTGCTACTGGAAATGCTACACCTACTAGGACATCTACCATTGGGGCTACTCGTACGCAGACCCCAACCCAGACTAGAACATGTTCACAAACATTAACTCAAACAAATACATATACTGGATCTGCTACTGCTACACCTACACAAACAAGAACAAAAACACAAACACCTACTGCAACATCATCAGTTACCGGTACGAGAACTAGAACTTCTTCACCAACACCATCTCAGACACGAACATCAACATACACACCAACTGTAACCGAAACAGTAACGGTTTCATTAACAAATACTAGAACACGTTCTAGAACACCTACTCAAACTTGGACTCAAACCCCAACCCAAACTATTACTAATACTGTTACATACACACAAAGTAAAACCCAAACAAGGACAAAAACACAAACACCTACATATACTAAATCTGCTACTCAAACAAGATCTAAAACACAAACACCGACTTATACAAGAACGTCATCTATAACTCATACGCCTACATTAACTTATAGTAGAACCAGAACTCCAACTAATACGGCTACAAGAACAAGATCAATTACACCTACATTTACTATTACTGAATCTAGAACACCCACACCCACTCAAACTCCTACTCAAACTAGAACTAGAACGCTAACGCCGTCGTATACTGAATATTATTCTCCTACACAAACCCCTACTCAAACTAGAACTAAATCAACTTACGCTACACCAACAAGAACGAATACACAAACAAGAACACAAACACCTACTAGAACGAGAACACCAACCCAAACTCGTACAAGCTCTGTTACAAGAACCCACACTAGATCAATGTACGCTACACCAACAAGAACAAGAACAAATACTGCAACTCAGACAGCAACTAGAACCAAAACACAAACACCAACACAAACAAGAACACGTACTCAAACAACAACTTATACACAAACCCCTACACAGACAAAAACAAAAACCCAAACTCGCACACAGACAAGAACAAAAACACAATCACGCACACAAACACAAACTAGAACTCAAACCCCCACATATACCGGTGGTGTACCGGATGCAGGTTATTACTTTGTAAGTGTTGTAGTTAATAATGGAAGCGCTGTATGTGATTCTAATATATCATCAGTTACAGTAAACCCTAATTTTGATATTGAAGCTGCAGATGGTTATACCGAACAAGCAGCTTTATATGCAGATACAACAACTTCGGATAATACCACGGTCCCTGCAGCCGGACAAGTACAATTAGCGTTAGTAAAAGTTAATTTTAAATTTGGTGATAGTACTGAAGATGATGGAGAATGGTTAGATACTGCAGTTTCGTCGTTTTATGTACAAAAAAGCGCATCATTAGGTGGTTGTGATCCCGGAGTTACATCTTTCTATACTTTTGAAATAAGTTACAACCAAATAAAGAGCAGAATTCAACAAACGGTGACAGAATTCGGAGGAAATGGGTCGTATGCAGGTACAAGAATAGACCCCGTAATTTATGAAAACGTACCATCTTAATCAATAAATTAAACATAAAGGAATAAATAATATTGTGGCTTCAATAACAAATCAAGGTGATAACGGCAATAATGGTCAAAATATAAATCGTAGAAGACCAGCTAAGCCTGATTCAATATATAATCCTAATCCAAGGACTGTTAGAAGTAATGCATCTAGTTTTTTATTAAGAAGAAGAGCTGGATCACCTGTTTTGAGAGTCGATTCCGGTGGTTCTTTTGACGTCACTCCTACTAAAACAAGAACCAGAACACCAACTAAAACAGGTACCCCTAATATAACACCCACACCAAACGCATCACCTACAAATACATTAACGGTAACAAGAACAAAAACCCAGACAGTAACCCCTTCACTTACACAAGGATCTACTTCAACACAAACACCGACTTTAACAAGAACAAAAACTCAAACACCGACTCAATCATCTACCCAAACACCAACACCATCACAGACAAAAACTTCGACTCAAACACCAACAGGAACACCTCAAGTTTCTCCTACACAAACAACCACACGATCTTCGACTCAAACACCAACAGGGACACCTACAAGGACTCAAACACCTACAAGTACACCTACAAGAACTACCAGCAAAACTGTTACTCAGTCTGGAACACCTAGCGTTACTACAACTCAAACACCAACACTGACAATAACAAATACACCAACGCAAACAGGCACACCAGCTGTAACACCAACACCCACTAGTACAATTACACAAACTCCAACTACCACGGCATCAAACACACCGGGAACTACCCCCACACAAACACCAACACAATCTAAAACTCAAACACCTACTCAGACAAGAACAAATACTATTACAGCTACTAGGTCTCAGACACCTACTCAAACGCAAACACCTACCCAAACAAGTACAAACACTAATACACCTACACAATCGCCTACCCAGACTCCAACTCAAACAAGAACACGTACACTAACCAGGACTTCTACCCAAACACCAACTAACACCGCTACGGTAACAGTAACTAGAACATCATCTAAAACACCTACTCAAACTAGGACACCTACTAGAACTGCTTCTGGAACCAGAACACAAACACCTACGCAAACAACTACTAGAACACAATCTCCAACTCCAACACAGACACCAACTCAAACTCAAACACCTACTAATACCCCTACTAGAACATCTACCCAGACCCCGACAAATACACCAACACCTACTAGAACATCTACCCAGACTCCTACACAAACAAGAACACCAACTTATACCCCCACTCAAACAAGTACACCACCGGTTACATATAATACCATTTTAACAGGTACAGGTTCAGCACCACACCCTTCAGCAAGTGGCGTTACATTCCAATCAGCAGCAGGGGATATATTTGAATTTGATTCCACTTCTAGCGGTTCGCCAGTACTTGCAACAATGTTTATCAGTGTCGATGGTACAATTAGATCTGTAGTACCTTACTCAACAAGCGGTTATACCGGAACGAATTTTAAAGTTACTTATAATAATGGTGACGGTCCATTTACCGGTGCCTTTGCGGACAGTACAGTAAGTTTCAATACTTAATATGAATACAATTTACGCAGAACTTACCGGTATAGGCAAGGAACCACATTCAAGTACTGATGGTTTAACATTTCAGGCTGCTGCAGGAGATAGGTTAAAATTTCATAAATTAAATGATGATACTCCGTCTCCAAGTTTAATTACATGTGATATCTACATTGAAAATCAAATTGTAGCTCTCATCAATTTAACATACGATGATTATCTAGAAAAGCCTTTTGAGTATTATAATAACAATTTAGATAAAAAATTTACGTTTATATTAACAAAAGGTAAAATTACGTTGTTGTAAATTAATAAATATTATTAATGGCAACGGTTCAATTCTCTGGGCAAACCCTTAAATTTGTAGGGGCTAATACGATTAGTATTAGCAATACACCTTTATCCGCGTCTGATAACATAAGATATATTTTTGCTGCTACTGCTACTACAAGTAATGCATTCTTAAGATATCAAGTAGGACTACCGGACTTTTTGCAAGGGTTCACTACTTTCGCACCTAATAGTTCATATCAGTTTTATATTGCTAGTACTAGTGTATTACCACTATCTACAGGAAATTCAGCTGATTTTATACCACCTATAGGGGCATTCGCTGGTGTGAATGCGAAAATGTATTCTGGTTTATCTTTTTATCTGCATACTTCAGGTAACCCTAATTTAGATTCTGGAGCAGGATTTCCATATACTGCATATAATACACTTTCTACCATTACTAAAACTTTAAGAATACTTAGACCTAATTACCAAACAGGGTCTATAAATGCATCATTTGCTGCTTATGTTCCCGGTAACCCACCTTTCTTGCAAGGGTTTACAAGTTTTGCAGAACAAAGTTCTTATATTACATTCTTTAAAAATAATATGTTGAGTTCGGTATCAACTAATCCGTTGCCATTGGAAATAGTTGCACCAGCCTCAACACCTACACAAACCCCTACTAGAACAGTAACTAGAACAGCAACTCAGACAGCAACACCTACTAGTACTAGAACAATAACATCAACCCAAACAGCTACTGTTACTAAATCTAGTACTACTACCAGAACACCAACACAGACTGCAACACACACCACTACTAGGACCAGTACACAAACACACACACAAACACCAACTCAAACAAGAACAGCTACACAAACTCAAACAGCTACTAATACTAGAACACCAACATCTTCTGCAACTGCTGCAGTTACACCAACACAAACCCCTACTAACACGGTAACTAGAACATCAACTCAAACATCAACACAAACATCAACACCTACTCAGACAAGAACACGCACACAAACCCCTACACAGACAAGAACAGCTACTCATACAAGAACATCGTATAGAACACCTACTCAAACAGCCACTAGAACTAGAACACAAACTCCTACTCAAACAGAAACACCTGGGGTAACACAAACTAGAACCACAACTCAATCCAGGACACGTACACAAACACAAACACCTACTCAAACAGCTTCATCAACTAGTACTCCTACCCCTTCAGTAACTAGAACTGCTACCCAAACAAGAACATCTACCCAAACACCTACCAAAACTAAGTCCAGTACACAAACAAGAACACCAACTAATACAAGAACACAAACCCCTACCCAAACTAAAACAGCATCAAGAACAGTAACACAAACATCTACAAGAACGTCTACTCAAACAAATACACAAACAGGTACATCTGCTATAACACCTACTCATACTAGAACTGCAACCAATACTGCTACCCATACCCAAACAGCTACTAATACTAGAACACCTACTCAAACCTCTACAAGATCTCAAACACCCACTAATACAAGAACATCAACTCAAACAAAGACAAGTTCTCAAACACCAACCCAAACTAGAACAGCTACTCAAACCCAATCAGCAACTAATACTAGAACACCTACTCAAACCCCTACCCAGACAAAAACAAATACACAAACCCCCACTAGATCTCAAACACCAACAAATACACAAACCTCCACTAGAACTAGAACTCAATCTGCTACTCAAACACCAACTAGAACAACTACCAGAACCAGAACACAAACACGAACATCTACACAAACACCTACACAAACTGTAACACCTTCTAATACCGAAACACCTGGAGCTACCCGAACTAGAACACCAACCCAGACTAGAACAGCAACTAATACACCTACTGCTACATCTACTATAACGTCATCTCAGACCAGAACTGCTACTCAGACAAGAACACATACCCAGACAGCAACATCTACCCAATCACCAACACCAACAGCTACACCTACAGCCACCGCTACTTTAACTAGAACAAGAACTCAGACTAGAACATCTACTAATACTAAAACAAGAACGCAAACACCAACACAAACAGCTACATCAACTCAGACCCCAACTCAAACTAGAACATCAACTCAATCAGCTACTGTTACACAAACACCGACCCAGACAATAACAGCCACATTTACTAGAACACCAACTAATACTAAAACCAATTCTAGAACACCAACCCAAACTGCTACTAGAACTCAGACCCCAACTCAAACAGCCACACCAACAACATCTCAAACACCCACACAATCTCCAACACAAACTCAAACACCAACCCAAACAACAACACAAACTTTAACTCAAACACCAACGCAAACGGGTACCCCAGCTGTAACAGTTACACCCACTAATACAAGAACACGTACCCAAAGTAGAACCCGAACACAAACAAGAACACCCACTAATACAACTACATCAACAAATACTAGAACACCAACCCAAACAAGAACAAGAACTCAAACCGGAACACAAACCAGAACCCCTACTTTTACACCAACATCAACTAGAACAATTACATCAACTCAAACCAGAACACAGACACCTACTAATACTAGAACAGGTACACAAACACGGACAAGAACACAAACAGGTACAGCTGGGGTTACACCTACACAAACATCTACTAGAACACCAACACAAACACAGACACCAACATCTACTCAAACTCAAACCCCAACCCAGACAAGAACATCTACTCAAACACGTACTAGTACACAAACATCAACCCAAACAAGGACAGCTACTAATACAAGAACACCTACTCAAACAGCTTCTCCGACACAAACACCAACGCAAACAAGAACATCTACACAAACTCAAACACCAACGCAAACAACATCTCAAACCCCAACACAAACAATAACTAGAACTCAGACACCAACTCAAACCCAAACACCTACACAAACAGCAACTCAAACCAGAACTCAAACCAGAACTCAAACCAGAACTCAAACAAGAACAAGAACTCAAACACCTACTCAAACAAGAACCTCAACTCAAACCGGTACACCGGAAACGACATCAACACCTACATCAACTCAAACACCAACACAAACTAGAACCAGAACTAGAACAGCAACTCAAACATCAACCCCTACAAATACAGCTACTAGAACAAGAACACAATCCCCTACCAGAACGAGAACAAGAACTAGAACAAGATCACAAACACCTACACAATCAGCAACCTCAGCATTAACACCCACTCAAACAGCTACCCAAACCCCTACACAGTCTAACACACCAACACAAACGTTAACACGAACAGCGTCTCAATCACCTACTCAAACAGCAACACTGACTAACACTAGAACATCTACTCAAACACAAACACCAACTAACACTAGAACATCTACTCAAACCCCAACACCAACAGCAACAGGTCCAATTACATCAAATCTCATAGCATATTACGACGCTGCTAATCAAACCACTACCGGAGATCTTTCGGATACTTATTACTCAGACGTTTCGTTACTATTACATATGAACGGGACTGACGGTTCTACAACGTTTACTGATAGTAGTAGTGCTAGTAGAACAGTTTCGAGTACCGGGAATGCGGCAATCAGTACTGATGAATTTAAGTTCGGTGGTAGTAGTTTAGAACTTGATGGTAACGGAGATTTGTTAACAATAGCAGATAATAATGCTTTTGATTTTGGTTCTGGAGATTTTACAATCGAAGCATGGATCAAAACAGACGGTAATTCGGTAGATAATACTGATTATCAAACTATTTTAAGTAAAGGTATATCTAGCGGGGGTGGTTCATCTTCTTGGTTATTTTTGTTGTATCCTGGTTCTGGTGGGAGTTCAACAAATGGTAGTTTATGGTTTTACTTTACAAATAATGGTAGTTGGACAACAGGTAATTATATACAATATGATTTAGATTTAAATGATAATGACTGGCATCATGTTGCTGCAACAAGATCAGGTAATACTATAAGAGTGTTTGTGGATGGTGATGTTTCAACAGACGTAGGTACCTTATCTGGTTCTATGTACGATTCATCTTATGATGTATTAGTAGGTGCATGCGCTTCTGGAAGTACTAGAAATTATTTCCAAGGAAACATTGACGAAGTTCGTATTACTAAAGGTACAGCTAGATACACGAGTAGCTTTACACCACAATCTAGAGAGTTTTATCCAGCTACTGGTGTAGGAGATATTACTAATAATAGTGTTGATTCATTTATTAACGGTAATGTTAGTTTAAATCAAACAAACCCTAAGAGTTATCTTTGGAATAGTGATTCAAATAATTCAAATTATATTCAACAAAATAGTAACACCGGTACATTACCGACATTAAATGATGATTTTACTATTATTTCCTGGGTTAAATTTCCTTCTAGCGCTTTAGCTAATACCAATGACAAATATTACCATATTAATGTTTTAGGTGATACATCGGTAAGTAGTAGTACTACCCCTGATAATACATTATCGTTAACAAAATGGAGAGCTGATGATGTTACTGATGGTAATAAATTATCAACTTTTGTTAAACTAAGCGGTTCTGGTTATAGTGATAAAACTTCATTTACTTTCAGTGCTGATGAATGGGTACAAATAGCAGTTACTGTATCTGGTACTCAAATGAAGACGTTTATTAATGCTGATTTAGATAATACTGTTACTATACCTTCTTCGAGAAGTACTGATGATTGTAATTTATCTATTGGTAGACCTTCTCGTATCTCATCACAAAGTAATGATATGTTTGGTGAAATTGCTATCGTTAAAGTATACGATACTGCATTAACTGAGAATCAAATTGAAACTAGTTATAATAGTTTAAGACAGAGATTTAGTTTACCTCAGTTAACACCAACCAGAACAGCTACTCAAACTAAATCACAGACACCAACTAATACAAGGACCCCCACCCAAACAATAACACAGACCCCTAGTAACACAAAAACATCTACTAATACAAGGACCCCTACTCAGACAAAAACACAAACAAGAACATCAACACAAACTGCCACATCAGCTTTAACTCAAACAAGAACCTCTACTAGAACGTCAACTCAAACTGCTACACAAACACCAACCCAAACTACCACCCAAACTAGAACTCAGACCCCAACCCAAACAGCCACACCTACTAAAACAGTTACTCGTACTGCAACAAATACCTCTACTAGAACATCAACATTAACAAGAACTGCTACTAGAACAAGATCACAAACACCTACCCTAACACAAACACCTACTAATACAAGAACTTCTAGTAGAACAGCCACACAAACACCATCAAGAACAAGTACACTAACACAGACCCCTACTAACACAAGAACACCTACAGTAACTAAAACGGTAACAACTTCTCAAGCTGTATTTACTGATTTAATATCTTACTTGGATGCAGATAATCCAAGCAGTTATAGTGGAACCGGAAATACGTGGAATGATTTAACAACTAACAATGTTGATGGTACATTATCCGGAGCTCAATTTTCTACAACAAATGGTATTAAAAATTTCTTATTTGAAGATCCAGATTATGTCACTTATGATAATATAGATGGTAATGCAGATACTGCAAATATTACCATGTTAGCATGGGTGAACGTTGGTGATTTTTCAAGCCACGACCATTATTTAATGGTAATAGGTAACACCGGGTCTCAAGAAGAACGAAGCATTCGATTCAATACAGCCGGTCAAGTTGTATTTGATACTAATGGTGGGGGAACGGTAACCACATCATCAACTTTAAATAACCAAACATGGTACCAGCTCGGTTTAACATTAACTTCAGGAGGAAGTGCTAAAATTTATGTTAATGCAGATGAAAAAGCATCTGGCTCAGTAACTTTAGCAACTCCAACTACAGTAAAAGGTGTTATAGGTAATACATTAGACTATGATGCAGACCATTCATTACATGGTAGAATAGGTTTAGTTAAAATTTACAATACAGTATTAACTGAAACTCAAATAGAACAAAGTTATTCACAATTAAGAGCAAGATTTGGATTACCTCAATTAACCGGTACGCCGACTCAAACAAGAACAGCTACACAAACAGGTACACCAACCCAGACTCCAACTCAGACCAGAAGCCAAACACCTACTCAAACAAAAACATCAACTCAATCACCAACACAAACTAGTACTAGAACACCGACTCAAACCGGAACAGTTACTCAAACTGCAGGAACTACTAGTACACGAACACCGACTCAAACAAGAACATCAACCCAATCACCAACAAGAACAGCTACCAGAACATCAACTCAAACCGGAACAGTTACTCAAACAGCTACAAGAACAAGAACACAAACACCAACCCAAACTAGTACTAGAACAAAAACAAGAACAAGAACACAAACACCTACACAGACAAGAACATCAACACAAACACTTACTCAAACACCTACAAGCACATCTACTCAAACACCTACACAGACATCTACACAGACTAGAACCAGTACCCAAACTCGCACTAGAACGCAGACATCTACCCAAACCCGCACTAGGACGCAAACAAGAACACGTACACAAACACCAACCCAGACTAGAACACCTAGTCAAACACACACCCAAACACCAACCAGTACTTCAACTCAAACTCCAACCCAAACAGCAACACAAACCCGTACTAGCACCCAAACACGTACTAGAACACAAACACCTACCCAAACAGCTACTAGAACGTCTACCCAGACTAGGACACAAACACCTACGCAGACTAGAACATCAACACAAACACCAACACAAACTAGAACAGCTACAAGAACTGATACCCCAGGAGTAACAAGAACAAGAACACCAACCCAAACTCAAACACCAACCCAAACAAGGACATTAACTCAAACAAGAACATCTACCCAATCATCTACAAGAACTCAAACACCAACCCAAACAAGAACATCTACTCAGACAAGTACACGTACACAAACACCTACACAGACAAGAACATCAACACAAACACCTACTCAAACACCTACGCAGACAGCCACTCAAACAAGAACACAAACCTCAACACAGACCAGAACATCTACTCAAACATCTACAATTACCCAAACACCAACACAAACACGTACTAGTACGCAAACAAAAACAAGTACTCAAACACCCACACAGACAAGAACATCAACACAAACACCTACTCAAACATCAACTCAAACAGCCACCCAAACAATTACTCAAACACCTACCCAAACAAGGACATCAACTCAAACACGTACTAGAACACAAACACCTACCCAAACAAGGACATCAACTCAAACACGTACTAGAACACAAACACCAACACAGACCAGAACATCTACTCAAACAAGAACAAGTACTCAAACATCAACCCAAACGGTTACCAAAACTCGCACCCAAACAGCTACAAACACAAGAGCTGTAACACCTACCAATACTAGAACGTCAACTCAAACAAGGACACGTACCCAAACTCCAACACATACGGCTACTAGAACAAAAACTCAAACCTCAACTCAAACCCTTACTCAAACGCCAACGAAAACAAGAACACCAACCTATACAAGGACACGTACCCAAACACCAACACAAACCATAACAAGTACTGCGACAGAAACACGTACTCAAACACCAACACAAACAAAAACAAAAACTTCTACAAGAACAGCAACTAGAACAAGAACTCAAACACCAACCCAAACAAATACTCAAACAAGTACACCTACCCAAACAAATACTCAAACAAGTACACCAACACCTACAGCTACTTCAACTAGAACTAATACACCAACCGCTACTTCAACTAATACAAGAACCCGTACACAGACATCAACACAAACCAGAACATCTACTCAAACAAGAACACGTACGCAGACCCCAACTGCAACTAACACAGCTGCAGTGACTCAAACACCTACCCAAACAAGAACACCTACCCAAACAAGTACAAATACCCAAACATCTACAAGAACGCGTACAGCAACGCAAACAAGAACGAGAACACAAACAGCTACTCGTACAAGAACAGCATCT
>Ga0208767_1001490_pt1 | contig 18598 bp, 41 predicted proteins | sample VirMetDEL_Mar_21_FD_184514 | JGI IMG/M metagenome (GOLD analysis project Ga0208767, IMG submission 184514) | Aqueous microbial communities from the Delaware River and Bay under freshwater to marine salinity gradient to study organic matter... | ecosystem: Environmental > Aquatic > Marine >... | reverse complement strand
TATTTTTCAAAGTAACCATTGGATATTCTTTGTTACCTTGTAATTGGAAAGCCTGTAATTGTTTTTGTAAAATATTATTTAACATAACAATTTGTTGATCTTTAGAACCAGCTCCAAGTCCAACAGTTATTGAAATGTTATATCTGTTTTTCCATTCAGTAGGACTAACTGGTACAAACTTATTATTTAATTCTACAATTCTTTCTTTGTTTTGATACTTAACAGTAAGCTCAAATATTCTTTTAAATAAATCTTTAATTCCTGTTTCTGCAAACACTCTAGCGATTAGTTCCATTCTCATTTGAGATTGGCTCATCAAAGTATTTACACCAGTTGCAGTTTTGTTAAGTGCATCTGCATCTAAGCCTTGAGAATATCTTGTAACACCAGTTCTTGTTTCTCTAACTGTGTCTAAGTATTCTAATAAAGGAAATGCTTGTTGTGAAATAGTTTGGTTTTGCATGGGTAGCATAACCTGACTTGGTGGTTGTTTAGTTCTAACCACTCCTCCAGGTCTTGAAGTAAGTAGGTCGTCCAAGTTGACCATTCCGTCCATAATAGCCACCCTGTTATTATTAGTTAAATACATATTATCTAATAACTGACGCATTACAGTTGATTTAACTAACTGAACATCTTCTACTAATTCTGAAACTGATCTACCATAAAATCTGTGTGGCATTGGAACAGGAGTTAAAGAACAGAAAGGAATAAAATCGCAAGGCATATTTTCTAAAATTGTATTTGCGTTTCCACCAGCTACAATTACTTTTCTTAACTCTGCAATACCATCTCCGTCCATGTCAATTTTAACATAGCACTCATAAATTTCTATATCTTGTGTACTCTCATCTGGAGCATCATTTAATGAACTTTCATCTATATCAGCAAACCTTGCTAATCTTTCATCATTCATTGTAACAGTATTTTGAGTAGGAAGATCATCTACAACATCTCTATCAAAACCCATTTGAATTAAATCGGATCTAGTTTTTAAAACTCTGTGTGCAACAAAATTTGCATCTTCAATAGTTTTAGCATTTCTTTCAATTAAAAATTCTTCAGGTGGAATGTTTTCTATTTTAACTTTGCCAGAACTTGTAGTTCTTTTAATAATACAATTATATAATTTAGGAGTTGGTATATCCTCCATTTCTTGACCTTGAGATAAAGCTATTTGTTGTAGTTCTTCTATTTGTTTTTTTGCAAACTCATCAACAAAACTTTCTTCGTCAATTACTTCAACATCATCATTATCAGTTAAAATTTTGTATTCTTCTTGACTTAAATTTTCATAAGTTTCTTGCTCAACCTTTTCACTTTCGTCCCAATAAACTTTTACAATTCCATTCTTTTCAATTAACGCATCTTTAAACCATGTGTATAAAATACTAAAACCATTGTTATCTTTGTTAAAGATATAATTGATATAGTTAGTTGCTTGTTCAGCAAGTGCTACATCTTCAGCTTTAACAGGCTCACACTTTACAGTTTGATCTGATGCTGTAAAAATTTTAAGTAGGTTTGGCAAGATGGTTTCAATAGTGTCTGCAACATCTGTACTTACTACTTGTGATCTACCATCAATCTCAGTACCTAATGGTTCTCCCATGTAGTATTCTAAAGATTTCTTTCTTTGATCTGATAGGTTTCCACCCATATAACCCATAGAGTTATTTATCTGTTGACCAATAATATTCTTTAATTCTAATTCTGTTACTTTATCTGCCATATTAAACTATATAATTTGTTTCAACTGGAATTGTTTCTTTCCAATCACTAACTTCTACACCCTCACCTACTATGCCTGTTCTAAAGGCATCAGCACAATGAGAAGCATAGTTGTGCATAGGTTTATTTCTAAAGCATTGGTTCTTGTCGTCCCATCTTTTTTGATAAGCCTTTAAATTCTCAAGAGCTTTTTGACATTTGTTTTTGTCAAACCAACAATTAGGAAGTGCTTTTCTTACAGCTTCAATCCCATCTTCTATAGATAGTTTTGGTGCTACTTCAAAAGCGATACCTAATTCTAAAGCACTCTCCAATCTTGATTTACCAAAGTTACCTATTTCTCTAACCTTAATATCATGGGGAGCTATATGCTTTGAATACTCATAATCTTTTCTATTAACAACATCTACATAGTGATCTAAACCCTCACCAGCATTTTCATAATAATCTATTAATCTGATCTCTCCTTTATACCTTTGGACAAACCATATCGCTGTGCTGTCATTTAAGCCTAAATCCCACCATGTTTCAGTATCTAGGTTGTCATCATACAGATTGTCTGTAATGCGTCCCTTAGACTCTAACAGCTCTATTAAAGCACCATAATAAGAACCTGTGATCGCTGCTTGGAAAGAACATTCAAATTCTTGTTCGTATAAATCCTCAGACATCATTTGCTTTGCAGCATCTAATTCTTCATGATCTAAAATATTAGTTTCACTAGCTTTAAATAAACCAGCATACCAACTGTCATTCTTCTCAGCTTCTTTATAAAGTTGATAAAAGTAATTTCTACCTTTTGGAGTACCAATAAAAACACACCAACCTTTTCGGTCTGCCAAAGCTGGTCTTATGACTTCAGGAAATATAGTTGGTTTAATAGATTGAGTTTCGTCAAAAACACAACCATCTAAAAATATACCTCTAAGAGCTTGATCGTTTTCTGCTCCAAGAATTGTAATCCTTGAACCATTTGGTAGATCACACCTTAATTCTGACTCATTAAACTTAGTTCCAGGAATTTTTCCAGCGAACTGTTTTATATAATCCCATGCTGTCGCCTTACCTTGCTTGAATGTTGGAGATATAAAAGCATATCTAGGGTTTGGCAAAGGACAAGTAAGTGCTGCTTTAATCATTTGATTAATCATCATTACTGTCTTTCCAGCTCTCCTATGGAGAACAAGCACACTAAATCGGTGCTTATCAATTTTTTTATGCAAAAAATTTTGGAGTTCTCTTGGCTTATATGGAATGACTATTTCTGGCATTTTAAAACAAAACCCCCCTAATGTACTGTAACTCCTCTAGGTACATTTAATAGCTGCTCTATTCCAAGATCGTCCATGATGTGAGATGAGAAGTATCTACATTCAGTTAAATCGTTAAATCCACCAAAGTGAATAACAACAGATTTACTGCTTTCCATAATGTATATTACTGCTGAGTAACCTTTTTCGTTGTCGTCAAAATCCATCATAAAATTTCCTAATCTAGTTGTGTAAAGGTTCTATCGTATTATGCGACCAGGCATTTTTTTTTTCGCCTGTGTCCCTTTTTTTAACCCCCTTGAAACCTCAGTAAATAACCAATAATAAAAAGCATTTGATTGCTAATCAATTGGTAAGTGTCATTTAATAAATAAAAACCTGGTGTTTGGGTGGTCATGTTGCTTTGGTGTTGCAAATTAAATTAATAATCAATGCGATCATTAAGATTTGATGAGCTTAACCAATCAATCTCTATAAATGTAGTGTATAAATTTGCTTACAAAGGTTGAATAATATTTAATACTATCCAGGTATTACTTAGCTTTTATTATTGCTGCCACTTAATCTCAATAGGTTTATCTCCACCATTTAGAGTCAATTTTGTATCTTTTCCATACCTAACTGGGGACAATACCGAAGATAACCACTTCGCATTGGATTGCATTTCTTTTATTAAATGAGCAAATGGTAAACTATTGTCCATTTTGCCTGAATTCTCTAATGTACTAATAGATTCCATTAATTTATCTTGTGCCTCAGCTATAACCATCTCAATGCCTATTTTTTTGCAAGTGTAATATTGATCTTGTAGTTTTTCATTATCTTTTAATTTTTGGCTAAATGTAGCCCATGAAACCATTGCAGGATCTTTACATATTTTTCTTATGCTCTCACCATTACAAAGCCTATTTAAGATGGTCTTTTCTATTGTCTTATTATATTTGATATTTGCCATAGTTTATAATTATTCTAATGTAAGTTGTTATGTTGCATAATTGCAACAGTATTTAATTCTATTTGTAGTTGTTTCTTTGATATTAAATTATTTTATTTGATGTTAACATTTAGTTGACAGTTAATTATTGCTTTGATATTAATTCATTTAATATGTTTAAAAATAAAAATAACAAAGGAGCAAATATGAAAAAAGGAACTAAGCAAGATTTAGAAATGTTAATAAGTGATTTAGATAATTTCTATTCTTACAGAGGTAGAGAATTTTTTAAATTATTAGATGAAGATGAAAGAATAGATTTAGAAGATAGATGCTATAATTTATACAATGATCTTCAAGATAAATTAGATGAGTTAGAAAAAGAGAGCAACCTTACTAAGGAGGTTGCATGAACCAAGTTGAAACAGTTGAAATAAAAAAAGATAAAGAATTAAACAAGTCTAAAATTTATATAGCTTGTTTATCTTCTTATAATTCTGGAATCTTATCTGGTGAATGGATTGAACCATCAACTGACAAAGATGAACTTGAATTACAAATTGCTAATGTTTTAAAATCTTCACCTATTCCAAATGCAGAGGAATATGCAATACATGATTATGAATATTTTCCAGATATTGGAGAATATCCTGGTTTAGATAAAATCATTGAAGTTAAGGAAGCAATTAACAAAAATGGTTTTTCTGTTGTTAAGGGATTTATAGAAAATTTTTCTGTTGATGATCTTGACCATATTGAAGATGCTTTTCATGGAACATATGATTGTTTTAAAGATTTTGCTGAGCAATTTGCAGATGATTGTATCTTGATTGATTGTCCTGAGCATATCAAAAATTATATTGATTATGACCAGATCGCATCTGATTTGAAGATGGATTATTCTGAAAGTGATGCAGATAATTTCCAAGTACATATTTTTAATACCACTTGGTAAATAAAACCTAAAAGGGATTATTTATTTAGTCCCTTTTAAGATTTATTTAATAATAAATCATAACTAATAGAGAGGTAAAAATATGAACCATTTAAGAACTAAACCAACATGGGAGCTTAGACAAATTGTCAAGGCTCTCAGCTTACCAATATCATCTTTTTTAAATACTGATGAAGATGTTGAAAGATTAGAACAAGCTCAAATTGTTCTTTATGAAAGAAGAAGAAAAAATACTCAATCAATCAAAATGGAGGTTAAATAATGAATAAATTTAAACTTTTATCAAGTTCATCTTTATTAAAAGACTTAGAGAAATCTATTTCTAAATGGTTTTGTGATGAACCATTTGAATTAAAAAAAAGAACTTATGACGACTCTATTGTTATTTATAAAAATAATAGTTGTTTAAATCATTACAGAATAATTAACAAAAATAATCGTTATAGATTTGAAATGGAGGTTGAATAATGTTTATAATTTTTAAAGCTATTTACTTTGCTTTATGCTTTGCAATGGCTTTCTTAGGCTTAATAATTGCAATACATCTTAATACTGTCTTAGGTTTAAGTTTGTTTGCATTATTCATAGTGAAGTTCTTTTTAATGCTACCCCAAACAATGGAGTCTTAAATGAAAGCTAAGGATATAAATATATATTCAATCTTCTCCAGGACTTATAAAAAAAAGATGTTTCCATTTATGGATTTTGGAGAGATTGGAATATTAAAAAAGGTTAAAACTATTAAACAAGTTTCAAATGTTTATCAGTTTCCTATTAAAAACTATTACAACCAAAAAAGGAGGGTTAAATAATGGATAACACAATAACAAATATTGGTAATGGTTGGTATGATTTCACCAAATTAGATCAATCAAATAATTATATTAAAATTTCTGCTTTAAATTGCATGACCGATAAAAAAGCAATTAAACAAGCAAGAAATATTTTAAATAATAAACAAGCTCAAATATTTATCAATAAGGCTTAGACCAATAGAAAGAAAGAAACAGAGAGAGTAAGGAATAAGCCCTATTATGATCTAAATTAACTTAATCTGAGATAAATGAAATAAACACAAAGTTAAGTTATATTATACCAGATTTAGTACATTAATTTCTGGTTTTGTCAAGATATAGTGTGATAAAAATACAATAAAATAAATTTATTTTGTGTGATCGTTGAAAAAATGAAAATGTACGGATATCTATATATATATGCACAATAATCTTAAATCATGTGGAGATTGCACCCTATGTTGCAAATTACCAGAGATTAACGATCCTGAGTATCATAAGAAGTCATTTAGCCATTGTAAGAATTGTAATTTATCTAAGGGTAATTGTAATATTTATGAAAATAGACCAATGACTTGTAAAACCTTTGAGTGTTTTTATTTACAAGATAAAACAGATTTAAAACCAAATGATGTTGGATTTTTTATATTTACCGAACAACATATTATATTAAAACATGGAGATCAGAAAATTAGAACTATTTATTGTGAAAAAAATAGACTCAAAGACTTAATATATAATTTAAATAAAGATAAAAAGGTTAAGCAATTACTTAATGATGGTTATGCTTTTCATATTAGATATGACCAAAATGATAATCATATAAAAATATATGATCCACAAGCCTTTGGTGAAAAATTAGTATTTGTTCATAAAAAATGGAGTCTTGAAAAACAAAATGAAGTAATTAACCAATTATCTATTTAGAAATATATTTATATCCATGCTTATTATATAGGCTTATAAGCTCTTGTAATGCCTTGTAATAGTCGGATCTTACCTTTTCATGGCTAGAGGGTAAGAAAAATTTTTTAAGCTCTCTGAAGCTCTTACGATAAGGAAAGTTTCTAAGCTGAATAATATCCCTTTGTGGCTCAGTAGCTTTAACCAATAATAATATACAAAATTCATAAGTTTGTAATTGACCACTATTTAGCCTTATTCTGAGTCTTGGTTTATCATCATCTTTATAACAATCTTTATCCTTACCAATTCCATAAAGTCTATCTATAAGTGAAAACATCTCAGTTCTTTTATTCTTCATACTTGGAGAGGGTAAATATCTTTCAACATAAGTTGCTGTTTGAAACATATTGTCAAGCTCATCAACTGTTATTCTAGTTGGTATCATCTTCCTCCTGGATTGTTTTAAGGTATTGTTGGAATCTATCTGTTGAAAGTGATTTGCTTTTTAGCTTAATATCTTTCTGTTGATAGTAGCCTTTTCTATCTTTCTTAATTTTAGAAACTGCATTGGCATATGGTAGAGATTTATTCTTAACCATATCTTTTATGATCTTGTCTATTTCTGCTTTTCTATTATTCATATAGACCTACCCTTGAAGTCTTTTCCCTAATTATATCTATATTATTAGTTCTAAGATTAAGTATCGTTTTCGCTACTTCGGTGTGTTGTTTTTGATACTCCAAATTGTTCATAACTACTTAATAACCTTGCTTATGTGGATAACTTTGGGACTATTTAAGTTTTTCATATAAGACTTAAATTGTTTGTTTTTTGATAGTGAAATCTTTTTCCTCTTATTGATATTGTGTTGGATATATTCTTGCATTTGCTTTTTCTCAAAAACATATTCATTAGAGCCTTGTCCAATTTGCTTTCTAGCCATCAAGCCATATAGAGATAAATTATCTAAACATTTAATTAAGGTTTTCTTAGTCTTAATTCCTGTTCTTTGCATAAGATACTTATGGGAAACCCTACAACCATAAGGAGCATTTTTATAAGAGTAGCAAATAACATAAATGATCTTTTCATTAGCAGTTAAAAATCTGTTATTTAATAAATCCTTATCTATCTTCTCAAAATATTTCATGTTTCTTTTTTTAATACTTTCTCAATTTGGCTCATAGATTTACCTAAAATATAAAGTGCATAATGATCGGCACAATATCGTCTGCCTTTCTCATTTAGATCAGCTCCCTTTTTACAAACGCAACAAGGTTTCTTAGGATCTCCATACATATCTAATTCCATGTTCCATTTTTTAATAATTCTATTGGTGTTAATTTGTCAGGTGGAATTGAATAACAAAATGGTCGGTCAAGACCAAAGGTTGTTTTCCATTGTTCCTGTCCAAGTACAAATGTTGAATTAACAAAACCTAAAATTTTAAAGTTTGGAGCTTCATCAATTACTAAAATATAAAGTTCGCCAGGCTTTGCTTTAGGTCTAATGATTAAAGAATTATTATTTTTTGGAAGCTGAGTTCTAACTTGTAATTTTAAATCTTTAAAAATTAAATCAGGAACACCACCAACATTGCAATGATACTCAAATTTAATTCCTAAAAATTTTGATGCTGCTACCTCACCCATAGCACCTGATATGGACTTAGCCATTTGATCGTTAAGAGATCCTTTATAATTATATCCCCAACTTTCTTTATTTTTTTTAGACTCTAAACATCTAAGTATTCCAAGATGAGCTGCTGATTGCATCTCATACAAATCAAGGGTAATGCTATTATTCTCCATCAACCACCCTCTCAGAGCAGTATTGGAGCATTATAGGTCTATCTTTATAGGTATAATAACCCCAGACTTCGCCATTTCCCTCTACATAATTAGGGTTTTCTTGCCATTTTCTGTTGCTATCTATTAATTTTTCACAAGAAATATCTTTTATTTGGCTAGATATAGGGATTTTAATTAGTTCTATATAACCATCACTAGAAACTACACCAAAAATTAACATCAATATCTTCATAAATAGATAATTTGTTAGTGAAGCAAATCAACAAAAACTATGCACTTTTTTTAAAGTAAAGCAACTCATTTTATACACAAGAAATTTATTTAATTTGGTAGCAATATTTAGTTGACTAATACCAGATAAATGAATACAGATTGAAAACAAATGAATAATATATTGAATAAAAAAATTATAGAAATTGCAACAAAATCAGGCTATAAGTCTGAGTTCGTAGAGAGCTATATGATTAAGAAAGAATTAACAGCTAAAGGTTTTACATTTAGAAGATTTGCTTTAGATCAATTGTTAAAAAAAAATAGTAAAAAAATTTCTGATTTTATAAAAGATACTTACCTACCCAAAGAGCAAAAAAATAAATTCGCACAAATATCAAAAATATTAAATCCTAAAAAAGACGCACCTAAATATTATACAGAAAATGATTTAGCATTTGATTTATCGCATTGGTTTAATAGTTTTTCAAATGGAGATGTGTTAGTTTCTCCAGAATACTTTGTAGGTAATAATGTTGAAATATCAGTTGTAGGATCTTTATATGGTAATGGACAAGTAGGTTTGCATAAAGGTAAAGAAATAACTAAAATAAATATTCACCCCAAGTATGCTAATTGTCATGCAATAGAATCACAAATAGGATCATCAAGAGGTTATATGAGATTATTTGCTCCATCAAAAAGTATTAGTCATGCAGCAAATAATAGATTTGGTTTTGCACAAGATAAAAAATCTAAAATTATTTGGTGTGGCTATATAGAACCTCAATCAAATGGCAAATTTAATATTTTAGATAAATCTTATTCAACTGGCAAAACTTATGGAATTCAAGTTGAAAATATTAGTTTATCTTGGTCAGCAGAGATAAAAGCTGAGTATTATCCTACCTTTTATAACAATTAATACCAGAGCAATTTACTTGCAATCATATTAACAAAGTGTTAATGATTTGTTTATATGGCAAATCATTTAAAAATTATTGGAGATTGCTACCAAAAATTTAATATCACTAATACATCTGTTAGTGCTGCAAAGAACCCTCCTCATATTAGATGTTTTCAAAAACATTATTTAACTAAAGAACAAAATAGTAAGTGTGCCAATGCTTCATTAACACTAGGAACTATTGGACATGATGTAGTTGAGAAAGCTATTGTTGAAAATTTAACTGTTGAAGAATGTATTCAAGATAAAAAAATCCAGGACAAAATAAATTCATACATATCGTTTGATAAAAAAGATCAAATGAAATTTGAGTTTGGCATAAAGAATTTAGAAGCAATCGCTAATAATCATATTGAGAATTTAAAAGAACTTCCAAAACAAAAATGGAAAACAGAAGCAGAGCATATGAAATGGATAGATCCTATTAATGTTCCTTTTAGAATGTTTATAGATTTAACTGGTGAAACTCATGTTAATGATATTAAAAATAAATTTCCAACTGTAAAATTTTCACCATTAAAGACTAAGCAAACAAAAGACAATTCTAATAGAATTGGTGATTGGGTATGCTCACACCCTAAGATTGACCAAAGAGCTTTTACCTCTGATTTAATGCAAATTTCACTTTATGCACATACGACAGGCTTAAAACCATCATTAAGTTATGCAAGTGCCACAGATAGAATTTTATTTACAGAAGATAATTGTGAAGAATTAAAACCAGAAAATTTAAAGATGTGGCTACAAGAATTAATCGCTTATGAGATCGCTTGGGAGAAAAAGTTAAAAGCTGCTGATGGATCACTAGAAGAATTAATGTGGTTATGCGTCCCAGATTTTTCAGACATTAGAAAAAAATCATTTTGGTATCAAGGAGTGCCAGAAGAATACATTAAAGGATATTTAAATTTTTATGTCTGATTCAGGAATAATAATACCATTGAGAGATAGAATTAGAGATTTAGAATCTATTAATGAAGCTCACCAAAAAAAGAATGGTCAGCTTAGACAAGAAATCCAGGACAAAAATAAAATTATTAAAGACTTAAAACAACAAACAATTCAGCTTGGAATAGACAAGTTTGAATTAATTAAAAATGGAGAAGTATGAAAGAGAGAACATTACAAGACGCAATAGTACAGTTTAGAAAGAACATAGATGATAGCGATTATGCTAATCTAGGAGCTAAAGGAAAATATTTAACTGTCCCCTATCGTATTAAGTTTGTTAGAGATTTTTTCGGTGAAAGAATGTCAATCCAAACTGATAGCACAGAACTAGCCAATGGATCTCATAAGTTTAAAGCAAACATTTATATAGATGACAAGTTAGTAAGTGTTGGAGAGTCTAAGCAAATGAAAAATGCTGACAAAGAATTTGAAAAACAACAAACAGTTTCTATTGGTAGAGGTCTATCAATACTTGGTTTCTTTGGAGATGAGTTGGCAACTGCTGAGGAGATGGAACAGTTTCTAAAACCAAAAGTAAAAGAAGTAGCTAAAGCAAAACCAATTGTAAAATTAGTTCCTAAAGCAAAAGTTAATATAGAGGAATTGGCAAATGATTGGATAGAAGTTTTAAAGAAAACTGCTGAAAATTCTACCTCTCTTAGCAACTATGAGAAAAATTTAAATGTATTAAGAAAAGAATACATATCTGATCTTCATCAAATATATACAGACTTAATTCAACAACAAAGAATTGATTCTGCATACATCTCACTACAAAAACAAATAACTAATAGGAAAATATAATATGAGTGATTTTGACAATACTGCTGCGTTATGGAAAAGACAACCAAGAGATACAGATGTAGCTGGAAAAAAATATCCACACTACAATGGTAATGTAACTGTTGGTGGCAAGAAAATGAATTTAGCTGCCTGGTTAAATACAGAAAAAACTAAAGAGGGACAACCAGATATTTCATTAAAGATTTCTGAAATTATGACAAAAGAGGACGCACCATTTTAATGTCTGAACAAATTAATCCAGATCATTACAAGAAAAGCATTGAAACATTTGATGCTATTACTTCGCAATTATCTCCTATGGAAAACATAGGAGGATTGCGTTGGCAGATTCTTAAATATGTAATGCGTATGGGTGATAAACATGGTGGTACGATTGATGCCTGTATCATGGATATAGGCAAAGCTGATTGGTACTTAAATAAATTACTGAAATATTTGAATGATTTGAAAAACAATAAATCGTTTATTGACAGACCAAATAATGTAGCTGAACTTTTTAAGGATAAATAATGAATAATGGAAATGGCAAATATATATATTTAAGTGAGCCAAAACTAAAGACACTTAAATTTATAACAAAATATATAGAGAAGCATAACTTTTCTCCTACCTTTGCTGAGATTAGTAAAGCTCTAAAATGGAGCAGAGCAAGGTCTGGCAAGATAGTATCTGAGCTATATGACTTAGGGTTTATCTCTAAGGGTATTAATGCTCATAGAAAAATTGAAATGACTACTGAACAAATAGGATCAGTAGCAAATCTAAATGTAAATAAATCATATCCAATCCAGGAAAATTTATGAGTGTAATTAAAGAAAGTTTTTTTGAAGCAAGTTTTAAGACAATAGAAGAATTTGATAACGCAGAAGTAGCTGCTGTATCTAATGTAGGCGATTATGCTGAACTAACGATTATGGACATAAAGTTAGACAAGTCTGTAATTAAAACTAACCAAGAAAAGGAAAGTACAGATGGCGACAAGGAGCAACAGCTTGTTGAGAAGATATGATAAACTTAATCGGCTTCATGGTGAGATCATGCAAAAACCTAAGCAAAACTCAGGTCAATGCGTTCATTCACTACAAGCATTTAAAAAGTATATCAAAACTTTTAGACAAATAGTTTTAGTTGAAAATGGTGATGCCACTTTCAAATATACACAGCTTTAATTAATAATTAAATTAAAAGTTGTAAAAAACCTTAGGCTATCTGTCTGTCTAAATTAAGGAGAGAGAAAATGGAAACAAGAAAATATAAATCGTATGTCAAAACAGATGAAGAAAACATTCTAAATGAAGTGGTAGGACAAAGATTAAAAATTGCTAGAAGAAATGCAAAACTTACCCAAACAAAGTTAGCCAAAAAATTAAATATTTCTTTTCAACAAATAGGTAAATATGAGAAAGGACAGAATGGTCTTAATGCCATTCGGATAGTTCAGATTTCAAATTTATTAAATATTCCTAAATCCTATTTATTGGAAAACATAGAATTATTAGGTGAAGTTAAACAACCTGATGATAGCTCAGTTTCTAGTCATTCTGAGTCTTTTAATGTTTAACATAAAATTCAATCAAGCCTAGTGAACTTGATTGTGTTTGTTTGATGAATAAGGGTGGATAAGATAGCTCCTGTCCACCCTTTTTATAATGTACTTTTTAATTTTTCAAAAGAATAATAAATTTATTACCTATACCAACCAAGTATTCGGCAATGAAGAAGATGCCGAATTTTTTGCCAAGAGATCCTTTAAAAGAAAAGATGTCTGGAAAATAGTCCCTTATGACAAGGAGCATATTGATAAGTATTGGTACAAAGTTTAGTTCCAATTATAATTATTATTCTGGTGTTCAGAGTATTTAACAGACTCCTTACTTACAGAATATTTTTTAATGTAATTTGTATTAATAAACTTTAAATCCAAATCACCCATGTGTGTTGCAAGATCAAATGGGTTTGTATATTTACCTTGATAGCACCAATACGATACATTCCAATGTCTAAAGAAATAGGTCTTTCTAGCCACAGGGAGCTTCAGATTCAATGATTCAACTGCTTTGTCTAGGCAAGTAATCATATTCTTTAAATCATGGAATTTACCCTTAGAGTTAAGAAAGATACATTGTTGATCTTCTGGCAAAGTATTCATGTAATCTATAAGCTGATCTTTTAATGATGCACTTATCTCAAGTTCTCTATAACCAGCTTCTGTCTTTGGTGGTGCTAATTTTTTCTCATAATCCACAGAATTAGTTACCTCAAATACTGGTATGTTTCTCTTAAAGTGAAAGTTCTTTCTCTGTGCTGCTCTAGCTTCACTAGGTCTGCAAGAGGTTTCTGCCATTAGTTTAAACATTAATTGGTATGGCTCAGAGGGTATCTTAGAGATAATAGTTTTTATTCTATCAAAGTTCCATTCTTCAAAGTCAATCTTACCTGACTTTTTCTTCTTTGGAGCATCTTCCTTTTTAAAGAAAGTAGCAGTTTTAAATACATTTACTTTAAATGGATCTGTTTCTGCCATGCCAACTTGTGTGTCATATATTCTAGCAAAGGTATGAAAGATTTTCTTTTTATAATCAAAATCTAAATCATCAATTTTTTTAACAAAGTCTGCAATATATTCTACATCAACTTTAGTTAAATCTACATCACCACAATGTTTGGCAATATGTTTGTAGTGTTCTGAGTATTCTTTAAATGTAGTTTTACTAAAATTAATTGTAGGCTCATAAGCTCTTGATCTACATTTCTTACTATAAACTTCCCAAGCATAAGATAAAGGAACTGAAAGAATAACATTCATATTCTTAGGATTGATATTACCAATTCTTAATAATATTTTTTCAGCTTCTTGTTCTAGCCATTGTTTGTTTGGACTTTGAACTACAACTTTTTTACCATTTTCTTTATATGTAAATGTATGAGCTTTCTGTTTCTTGCCTTTACTATTTACCCATGTTCTTTTGCCTAGCTTTATTTTGTTCATATTCTCTCCTATTTATTTGTTTTCTCTGATGTTAATTAGATTAACATCTAGTTTACAAATGTCAAAGAGAATAAAATGGTATATGCTTCTTATTTGTTTCATTTCATGTTGCTCTCATGTTGCACTTACAAATAGAAATGTAAAAAAAATTCAACTTATAAGGAAAGTACAGGCAAAAAAAAAGTTGGCTAAAACATCAAACTGATGTAAAAGCCAATTGTTAATTCGTTTTTTGATATTCCTCGGTAGCTCAGTTGGTAGAGCAGTTGACTGTTAATCAATTTTCTCACCACCAAAACACCTGTCTTTTCTTACTTATTGTATTCTCATGTTTCCTATATGCTTCTCTTGACATCAATTGTAATGATAATCATTTGGAAACAAGAAACAAGATAATTTTTTCCCCTCCACATAGCAAAAGCTACCCCTCTGATAAAATCAGAATTGCAATTAATACTTGCACCTATACTGTTATGATCTAGCTGTCTTTGCTGATCTCTTTAATGCTTTGGCAGATACAGTTCCTTTACCTTTTCTGCTAGTCCCAGCTTTTTTTCTTTTATTCATATTGTAGTAGAGTCCTTTTTTAGCAACTCTGCCAGACTTAGTTTTGTGATAACCTTTTTTCATTCTTTTCCTTTTCTATTAATTGTTTGTAATAATCTTTTCTATCGCAATCAAAATGCGATCTAGTTTGGTCTGCAAAGGAGAGAAACTTCATATCATTTGTAATTTCTTTATTACAAAGTCTGCACTCTCCAAGTGAAATAATTTGATTTAGTTTCTTCCAGGTTTTGTTAGCCATTAACAAGCCCACTTTCTTAGAGCTTTATTAATTCTGCTATTAGGATCTCTAGCTGTTTTGGCAGAAGTTAATTTTTTCTTCATGCCTTTCATTCTGGCACAGAAAGACTTTCTTCTTTTGCTAGTCTTAGATTTAGTAGGAGCTTTTAGTGTTCCCCCAGTTTGTCTTTTATAAGATGCTCTGCCTTTGGCATTTAGACCACCTGATTTAGACTTACCAGCTTTTCTTGTCCATGCTGCACTTGCCATTATTTAACAACTCTACCTTTGTTAATGCCTTTTTTAATGACATAACTTTGCGTACCATTAGCACCATGATTTACTTCTTTTCTTAAATGCTTAAAAATACTCATCTCTTTTAAATTCTTTTCTATTTTCTTTTTAAAAGATTCTAATACTTTGTTATCTCTCATTTGCTGCCACCAATATAACCACCAATAACACCAATCAATCCTGTAACTGACATCTTCATTAGTGTGATTACACTTTCATCTACTGGTCTATTTTCTGCTAGTGCTACCCAATAGTCGCCAACAATGATGACACCTAAAAGTATTAAGACACCACCTGTTATTAATAAAATTACTATGTCTTTAAAATTTTTAATCATTTCTTCCTTATTATGTTTTAACTTTTGGAGTTTCTTCACAAAAAAACTTTATGTAAGCACCTTGATTATTTACAAATTCTCTACTCAAGTTGGTAATCATTTTGTGTGAAAAATCATAACCAAACGAAACACAATCATAATGATCTTTAAAATTATCTAATGGTAAAGGAACTTGATGGCATTTGTTATTCTCTATTACAGAGCAAATAAACATGACTAAAACAAAATCCATTTATTTTTTCTTAAACATATCTAGTCCAGGTTTCAGACCATAAATTGATCCGAAAATCCCAACTGTTAGCCAGACATACCAGTCAGGCAAGTTGTTAAAATATTGAAAGAATAAATCTAGTTTTTCTTTAGCATCTGGAGAACCAGAGAATACAGAATAAGATATAACAATAATAGGTAGTATAATAATGAATAAAACAATTTCATCTTTAATTGAACCAGATTGTGCGTCCAATGTTTTAACTTTAAAATCAACCTCACCTTTAGCCATTCTCTCACTATAATTCCTCTCTGCTAAACTTTGTAATTGTTTAGACTCTTGTTTATTTTTATAAACTTCAGCTCCTGTTTTCATAGCCATCTTTGCTAAACTAAACCAAATCATAATTTTACCTTTCCATCTTTCCATTCCATATCAGGCAACCCATCAGAATAGGTTTTGCCATCAAATGTTAAAACTTGTTTTCTATTGTTGCCATCACAATAACTTGCATGAATCCAACCAGCATTATCTTCATCTGGTTTATAAAATTCTAAAATTAGTTGGTCAAAATCACAATTGTTTTGAATCCAATAAGCAACTTGAATATTAGGAGTACCAATAATTTCAAAGTCAACTGCCATACCTTTTGTATGTTGTGAACTGTCCGAACTACCAATCTTACGATTAAGCTCTAAGCATCTAAAACCAGAATTAATCATAACTGGCTTTTCAAACTTAGCTCTTACAGGCTCAAGTATTTCATAAGCTACATTGCCAAGATTTTTTATATCACCAGATCCAGGCATATTTTTAATACCATTCCTAGTTGCTACTTGGCTTTTCGTAAATTCTGAAAGTTTAAAGTGTTTTGAAATTTGCATAAATTAACATTTACAGTTGTCGCAAGTGCATAAATCTTTATCCTCATGTAGGTGCAGATCATCTTTACAATGGCACTTACAATGACAATATTTACATTTTCTAGTTTTTCTTTTTTTCTTAGGTAACTTTTCACCAATATTAAAAGTTAAAACATCTTCAACTTTTTCTACTAAGCTGTCTATCCAGGCGAAAAATCTGTATAATAATTTATCAATCATTTTAAATCTGTAAATTTATCAAACCAATAGAAGATTCTTCCAAACTGTTTATCAACATTAATCAGTTCATTTTCTATTGAGCTTGTCTTTGCTTTTAATTCTATAATTTCAATAAGAGTCCATGATGATATAGATAATAATATTCCACCAATTAAAGGCATTATCCATTTATGGTTTTTCATCTATTTTCTCAATCATGCTTTTGTAAGGGTTATGTCTTGGTGCATTATTGGTGGCTTTGATACCAGCACAATAAGAAAGTAATTCTTTAAAATTAGGTAGGTCTTGGCTTGTATTAATACTTTTACAAACTTTATATAATTCTATTTGTTGTTTTAAAACTTCGTTTTTAGTTGTTATTCTATTTTGTTCATCACAATGTTTTTTAGATATACCTAGATACTTTCTAAAATTTAATCTTAGTTCATGGCTATTATCATCATAATCATTACTGATGCTATTAGTTCTATGGTCGTTTTCTCTTTTAGAAATACTTAAATCTACATCTCCATATCTACAAGAATTAGTGCCATTGTTTAAATATTCATTTCTTGCATGAGCTGGTTTGACAAAGATTGCCAATAACAAAAATAAAATAACTAATACTCCTGTAAAATAATAATTCATTGTTTAGCTCCATAATTATCTTGATAAATCTCTTACTTCCCATTGAAGATCAGATACTTGACCACCCATAATTTCCATAATTTCTTTAGACATTTGAATAACACCATAGATGTTAGAAATATCTTGATTAACTTTTTTAATAACTTCGTTTTGTTTATTAAGTTTATCTTCCAAAATAAAGATAGCTTGTTTGTTAGAATTAATTGTGTTGGTTAAATTAAGAACATATTTAATCCCTGTAAAACTACCAACTACGATAGATGCAACAACTGGTATAACAACAATGTTTGATTTTAATTTATCTGCTATGTTCATAATTCGTTTCCATGATTAACCATTACAATTTTAATGCCTAATTTCTTTTGCTTGGCAGTAGGAGATCGCCAAATTTTTCTTCTATATGGTTTAATATGTTTTCTGTAAGTGTTAGTCTTGATGTCTAGCAATTGAATAGAGCCATCTGGAGATACTGCTACTAAGTCAAAAGGACATTGAGGATCACAAGCCTTTGCAACCCAATAACCTTTTCTAGTTAAATTAACTATCTCTTGGTATTCTCCGATTGTGCCTTTGATATTTGTACTTAACTTAACAGGTTTGACACCAGATTGAGTAAGCTGCTTAGACTTATTGTTACTATCACCCATAATAATTTGTAAATATTATTAACCTTGTTGTTGACCACATCAATTTTCATATCTAAGTGATGCAAGTGATTGTCCCTGATTGTGTCTATTTTTTGATGAATAAGTTTACTTTCGCCTTGTAATTTAATTATGTCCTGAGAATTTTTTTGAGATTGAGTAGTCATAATTAATCTAATTTAATATCTGGTAATTTAGTTTTTTTACCTGATTGAAATTCTTTTTTTAGTTCAAATAAAAAATCTTTTCCTAAGTATTCATCTATAATAGCTCTT
>Ga0208767_1001489_pt1 | contig 18608 bp, 31 predicted proteins | sample VirMetDEL_Mar_21_FD_184514 | JGI IMG/M metagenome (GOLD analysis project Ga0208767, IMG submission 184514) | Aqueous microbial communities from the Delaware River and Bay under freshwater to marine salinity gradient to study organic matter... | ecosystem: Environmental > Aquatic > Marine >... | reverse complement strand
TGATTGAATCAACAACACCGTCCATGCTGCTACCGTAGCCACGCAGCTCCTCAAGCGATGCCTTGCCTGCTTCAACGTCTTGTGCTTGTTGTAGTTTGCCCATCATTCTTCTCCTATCTGTTCTTCGATTTTGTCGATTTCTAACTGATGAACTGTCGCAACATGCGCCAGGTCTTTCACATCTTGTTTTATTTCTGCCACGCTGCGTTCTAGCTTGCTGACTCGGTTGAAATTGGACCACACCATATCGTAAAGTCGCGGCGTTCCGGCTTCGTGCCGATGGTTTACCGCGTCGTTGATTTCGTCGATTGCCGTTGAACTCCTGCGTGCCTGGTTATTCGCCAGGTAAGAGTAGCGACTCGCAACGATGGTTCCGATTAATCCAAGCAGCGAAATAACAACTTCGGCCATCACCTCGCCTTTCGGAAAAGTAAACGCCGAAGCGGTTTCTTGTTGTGCAACATTCGCACCGGGTTCAGCCGGCGAACCAAGCCCAAAGGCTGTCCAGAGCAGCTGCCAACGCCGCAGACGTCTCCCTCGGACAAGTCATCCCAATCAGAGCTGACGACGCTATTAACTGCCGGCACCAGGCCCAAGTTGTTTGGCGTAGGTTTCGAGCGAGCATCGGCGGCCGGTTGCAATGTCAGGGCAAACGCAAACAGAAACGCAAAGGCAATCCAAGTTGGTCTAATTCTCATGCTGTAACCCTCATCGAACGAATACAAAGTTGGCCGTCGGCGAGCTGCTTCTTGCCTTTCAGAATCCCGTAACCCTGGGCGCCGTAGCTTTTGCCCCAGCTGTTAGCGAATCGAACGCCGAAGCACCGCAACAGCTCGCGGTCGCTTGTGTCTCTCGGTTTGTCGAAAACGACAACGTCCACCAGGCAGACGGCGTGCCGCCACCAGCTAAAGCCGGCAGGGCAAGCCAGGCCGCGAAGCAAACAGCTAAACAAGTCGTCGAGGTTCTTGGGTCGCAGCTCGTTCCACTCGGTGAGCTGATAACGCTTCGCCTCGTCCCATGCCTGGTCGGTATCGTATCGCCGGTTGATTTCGTTTTGCGGCCATAGTTCGGCCGGCACGATTCCGCGCGACTCCATGAACTTGGCCGCCTGGTCGCACCATCCGCCAACGTTGCGGAAGTTTTTGATTTTGGCTCCACCACTGGCTGGCGAAAGTCGGACATGGTCGCTGCCTTGACGTATCCGCGTAAGCTCCGCACCGAAGACTACCGCAGCAATCCAGCAATAGTTCGTTCGGCCCTGATTCAAGACGGCCATCCTTGGCGACGCGAAGTCGGATAACCTCGTTCGATTCCGTTCGAGTTGCTGGGCTCGGTCGTAGAACTCGGCCCGGTCAATCCGTTCCGACGCCCCAAGCGGCGGAGCGTAGTAACCAAGAGGCTCGGCTTTGTAATCTCGAGACTCCCAGCCTTCGCGGGGACGTTCGCCCAAAGTTAACCTGGTGCCGTCACCGATAATTCGCTCGGCCGGGTCAATTTCACTAACCCAAGTCATCGGCAACCCTCCAACAGCTCAAGCAGCTCTTGCGGGTCGCTAGGTAGCGGTCCAGAGGCTCCACGCTGGCCGCTGACGAGCAACCAAGGACGAACGCCGTTTGACTCGGCAACCGCCAAATCGAACGCCTGGTGCCACTCTGGGGCTACTAGCTCAAAGTCGGTCGTTGAGTCGTCCCAGACGAAAAACTCGTCGGCGTTTTGCTCGAGCCAGGAGCGAACCAGGGGCGAGCGGGTAACGTTATCGTTGACTGCCTGGCCGGCACTGGTTTCGGTTAGCACCAGGACGTTGAAGCCGGGCAGGTCGATATATCGAGGGGCCGGCGGCTTGACACCGCCGAGCCCCAGAGCGAGAGCGATTAAAAGTAAAGCGATGGCGACTCGCGGGCTCATTCACTCAACCTTTTCATGATTGCAGGAACGATTAGCTCGTCGATTGCTTTAACTGCTGCCTCGTCGTCGGCCAAAGCCTGGCGGAGGAGGATGATATCGTCGAAGCTCGGACGTCGCGAAACGGAAGGGATAGAACGCTTCGCAGCTTTGACGATATACGGCCAGACCAAGAGGATGATGCCGACGACAATCAACGCCCATTGAAGAAACGAAAACTCGCGGAGGTAATCAAGCACGTTTCACGCTCCAGCGTTAAAGGCTTCGCTCTCGTGGAAAGTTACGACTTGGCCGGCAGGAAATGACGAAGGGCAATTTCAATTAGCTTCCAGATAAAGTCGTCAACGATAGGCTCAACAACCAGGTTAGGGATATACGGCAAATCAAAAGGCCGAATAATGCTGTCGTACCATTGCTTCGCCCAAACAACGACGTCGTCGGGCTCCTGGTCGAAATCCTCAACCAGGTAAGAAACCGTATCCTTAAACCACTCAATGAGCTTGCCAGGTTCGCGAGACTTCCAGCGCTGAAGCGGCTGGTTAGCTGCGGCCAAATCCATCGCCGCCATAAACTCGTCTTGTGTCATGCTCGACCCCTTGAAAGTAAAAGGCCGGCGCTGGTTAGTTCACTAAGGAGCCGCGAAGCAAACCAGAGCAGCGCCGACAAAATTAGCCTTTTAAATAGCTAAGATGCCCGGCGCCGCGTTTTGTAAACCCTTAGCTCGTTAATTCGTCACGATTCGCCAAAATCTCGGCGACGGCCTCCAGGTCGTCCAGGCGGATGACGGCAACCCAGGGGCGGCCGTTGGAGCGGTGAAGAATGACGGAGGGTTTCCCCCCTCCGTCGGCGCGAGCCTGGTCAATGGCATCGTAGAGCTTGAAACGCTCGGTTCGCTTGACCTCGAACAGAAGATGGTTATCCAGAGCGGTCGATACGTCGGGCGACTCTGGACCGCCTTTGAACTGAACGCCGCGACGGGCTTTCATGCACTCGCCCAGATGCTGGTTGAGGGCTTCAGCAGCTTCACGCTCGCCTCTCTTGCCCTTGTTGCGGCTCATGCTTCCCATTGGTCAAGTAACCCCATTACCTGCTCTAAGACGTCGAGCTGCTGGCGACGCATGGTAAACCGCAGGTCTTTAACCTGCGCGGCTGTCCAGTCCTGGCGGGCAACGCCTGATGCGGCCATCTCAGCAATTAGCCGGCGTTGCCTCGCCGCCTCGCGGCCGAGGATCCGCCGGGCTTTCTCGTATCCGGTTTCCGGTTTCATCAGCTAGCCTCCAGCTAATATCCCAGACCTAATTCTTGTGCCTGCTTTGTTGCCCATCATCCACCCCCAACTTATCCAACAGATACCGAATCGTCCTCCTCTGGTCGCCATTGATGTCATACAGCATGTTGGCAGCGAACTCTAAGGTTTCAATCCTGTCGTGCATCTGCTTAACACAGTCAAGGCACCACCCATCACTGGAGTGCTCGCAATTCATTAAATGCGGCATCTTCATCAGCTAGCCTCCACTTACAGACCTATACCAAGGCCCAGACCTAGACCAATGCCTGTTACCAGACCTAGACCAATGCCTAGACCAAGACCAATACCTAGACCTATTCCCAGACCTAGACCGAAACTGATGCCTCTTACCTTTCATCATTTCAGTACCTAGCCTCTACTCCCAGACCTAAACCTAGACCCAGACCCAGATTTAGAACAAAGCCAGTATTTAGACCAAGACCAACACACAGACCAAGTTCCAGAGCTAGACCAACAACAATCCCTAGACATGGACCCAGACCTAGCCCAAGACCCAGACCTCTTTCCCATCATCATTTCATCACTCCGTAGCTTTCGATTGCTGAGGTGCGAATGTACCAATCACTCGGCAACGGTTGAGCATCCTGGAATCCCTCGTCGGTCAGCGGTCCAGTTTCATAAACCACTTTGGCATCTGACAACTTAATATCGTTGTCACCAACACCTTCCAACACTCCGGCATAGATGTAATTCATACACCAGATTGCCACTCGCTCACCTAGCAATCCTTCCAATCCGCCACCAGTCGTTTCTACGATAGTTTTCATCTTTCAAACCTCCCTTTTAATATCCCATGTCCAGTTCCTGAGCCTGCTTGGTTGCCTCATCCAGTGCCAACTGGCGTTCCTCAATTTCAATGTCTGCACTAGCTACTCGGTAGAAAACCTTGTGATGCGTGTTCCAGTGGATTTCGTAGTCTCTAATGCTCCGAGATTCCCATCCTGGTCTTCGCTTTAATGTGTCGAACTGCATCTGTCGTTCTGTCGTCCAGCTATGCTGCCAGCCCCAGTTTGTGTAACCATCGTCGAGTAGCTGAGTGAACAGATATACCTGCGTTCCAAGCCTGTAGATTTCCTCCTGGTTCTTTCTGTGCAACTCGCGGTATTCGTCGAGTTCTCCAGCGGCGATGTTCGATGTTGGTACAAACCAGAACTTTTCGTCGTCGCTGTCCCACTCAATCCAACCCTCGCACTCGTCGGCTGTGAACCATTCCAATGTGCCACCGGCAAACTGGCTATGGGCGTTAGTGGATTGGACTTCCAGAGTTTCAAGGATGGCTGCGATGTTTTGCAGTTCCTTCCAATCGAATCGTACCTGTGTCATCGTTTCGGCTCCTTAAAATTCAAAAAGGCTGACCAGTGGCGTCAGGTGGTATCCACCGGCCAGCCCATCCCATAACGCGGCCACGAGCCGCGTTTCCCCAGTCGTGGGTTCTCGTGTGTCTATCCGCTATCGCCCCTGAAACGAAACCAACGGGCGCGGTGCAGCTCGGAGAACTTGTCGCCGTTCTGATTCGCCCAGACGATGAACGTTTCCCATTTCGAGCCAGGAAGCTCCACAGACTCCGTCAGAACGCCGTCAACGCTCACCAGGAGGCTGAAGCTGTCCACATCGCCCAAAGTGTCGATGCGGCGGTCTGCGTCCACTGTGTGGCAAGCCAGGGCCATTATGGCCCGGCCCTCCAGGGCAGAGAGCAGGCGATGAAAAAGCAGCACCTGGCCGCGGTGAAGCTCGGGCAGCGTTGGTAACGCTGGCCCGGCTTTGAAATCAACGAAAATGAAAAACCCGCCAAACTCCAAAACGGCGTCAATGTCCGAGAACAAAACGTCGTTGCCGTTGCTCTTGAGCTTGCCAGTCCAGGCACTGTGGTCGAGGCATCGGCTTTGAGCAAGCCTGGCGGGGCTGTGAATCGCGCTTGCGGCTTCCATGGCGATAGACTCCTTATGTGTCTATTTACGCCAATTAGCCGTTTATGTCAAACGCTTTTCCTTGTTCGTCTTTGAAGCTGTCCAGGGCGGCCGTGGCTGCCTGGACAAATTCCTCTAGCGTCTCGCGGTCGTACTCGGTGCGGTCGCTGTCCAGCCCAGCTACCTCCCAACACACCTCGAGAGCCTCGCAAATGTCGCTAATCAAACCTTCCACCTTTTGCGCACTCCATTTGTCCAAAAGTTTTGACCTTTTTTCCTTGTTTTTATGGGGTTTGAGGCGTTCCAGGGGGGCTTTTACTTACTTACGCTATTAATGCTATTTATTAATAACTATAGATTACTATCTATATATAGTAGTAGCTCCCCCCCGGAGGTTGGATGCCCGGAGGCCCCCTTGTCCAAAAGTCCAAAAGGTCCAAAAGGGTCAGCGGTCGTCGTAACCCTTTGCCCTGGATAGCTTTATGATTTGTACCTTTTGGCCCGTTATGGCCGTCGTTTTGGCTTTTGTGCATGGTATTAACTCTCGATGACACGTTCGGTCAAGTCAGCAAAATTTAGCTAGCCAAATCGTCGAGCTGCTTCTCTGGCTAACCCAAACTGCCTGCCCGCGTAAATTTGAGTTGCTGTAATCGACTTATGGCCGAGGACCGCTTGGGCTGCCTCAACCCCCATTTCTGCCCGAACTTTGACGGCTCGAGCGTGCCGGAGCTGGTGCGGCGTCCACCTAGGCAGGTGGTGCCTGGTCTGCGTCCGTTCGATTTGCTTTCGATAGCTCCACGGGGAATAAGTACCGCCACGCCGGTGAACGAACAGCGAACCAGGGCGTCCGAGATAGGGCCGGAGGATCCGAAGACAACGCGGGCCAATCGGAAGTTCCAGCTCGTGGCCCAGGTATTCGGTCTTGTGATGGGGCCGCCAGACAAGCTCGCCGGCTTCCGTCGTGAACTCGTCGCCCCTGGCTTGCACCAGCGAACCAGAGCGGCAGCCGGTCAGAAACTGAATCCGCACCATATCGGCCAGCAAAGCCGGCAGACGGTCGACCGTCGCCTGGATTGCCTGATCACTTGCCGGCCGACGTTTCTCCGGTTCCCTGGCTGTCGAGCGGCCACGTTTCAAATGCGGAAGCGTTCGCAGTTGCTCCCAGGTTCCAGGCTCGACCAGCTGCTCCACCTCGGCCCATCGGTAAAGCCTCACAATCTTGTCGATTCGAGCGTTGATGGTAGAGCGTGCTAGGTTGCCATATAACAACGCCTGGCGGACTTTCTTGAGTTGGGCCAGGTTCAGGCCGTCAACGTCGCCGAATAGCTCCAGAAGCGGTTTAACGGCCAATTCTACGGCCGCTGTGGTTGTTCGCGGTCCATCGCCGTAGTAGGTTCGGCAATGTTCCAAATAAGCCGAGACAAGCTCGTTGTTGTTCACGTTTGGGGCTCCTTGTCGGGAGCCAGGTTAGAGCGCCGTCTTCACACGGCGGAGGTCGCTGGTTCGAATCCTGCGTCGCCCACTTGCCACAAAGTCTGTGGCACTGCCACAAAAGCTGTGGCAAATCCAACCTGGCAGATATCTTCTAGCCTTCGAAATCTCCGCGATTTCGGCGGAACTCGAGATGCGCCTCGCGGATGGCTTCTACGAATTTGCCAATGTAGTTGAGCCCGCGAATACCGATAATGTTATTACGAGTCTCTAAGACCTTAATCTTGTCAACTTCCATCCGTTCGGCCATCGCGTCGACGGCATCTCTGGCCCGCTGAAGTTCGCGCGCTATCTCTCGTAAGCTCTGCGCCGTTTGGGGCTTGTAGTTGTATCTCGGCATTTACGCGGCTCCCTGGCGTTTTGCTGTCTCTAGTCCGTTTAGACGCTTAAACGCCTATATTTTCTAGGGTTGGACGCCAGATAGCAACCTTTGAGACGCTGTTTTGCAATAGGGTAAACCCTAGGTTCTTGCCAAAAACTCTGGACAATCGCCTCGGATTTCGCCAATATCTAACACCGTTAGACACAACGGTGTCTATGAAACGGAGTTTCACGCCTAAGCAAGGAGGTCGCTATGGCAAACCGCATCTCGCGATATTTCGGCTCGTCCGGTTTCCAGCTCAAGCGAGCTAACCAACTGGCGGCCCATCTCGAAAAGGCTATTTTTGCCTTTCTCGTTGCTCGCGGCGAATCTGCCGACAATCCTAGCCGGCAAGCTATGGCCGACGTTACCGTTGCTCTTGACATGGTTCTGGCTGCCCACTGTGCGGCATCCGTTGCCATTGAGGGGTTTAGCGACGCCATCATCGACGACGTTCTCGAGGAACTTAGCAACGCCACCAGGCAACAGGCAAAGGCTATCGTTCTCGAGGTAATCAATCATCACGTTTCCGACATTAACTAAGGAGCCAGACAAATGGACGAAATGCTCGAAAAGTTGCTCAACCTGCGTCGCGATTGTTCGCGAATCATTCAGGGCAACAACCATCGCAACCGTTTTAATTGCACCGAAACAGCAACGCTCGCCCTGCACATAGACTCCACCGTTGCCGCATGGGAGCGAAGCATTGGCAAGCTGTTTGATTATCTCATCGAAGAGACGGACGTTCAGCAGTGCGAGAATTGCGGCGAATGGTGCCAGGCGAAAGTTTGCGACGATTGCAAGCCGGTCATTTGTTACCGGTGCCACGGTTCGGGATGCTGTCCAGAGGGTCCGCCGCCGGACGACTTCGGCCAGCATAAACCCTGCCGAACTTGCGAAGGGAAAGGGACGCGATGAGCGACAACGTAAACAAGCCGCTTCATTACACGTATTCGGGCGTTGAGGTCATCGACGCTATCGAAGCCTGGAAACTCAACTACCGACTCGGCAACGTCGTTAAGTATGTCGCCAGGTGCGACCACAAGACCAACGCAATCGAAGACCTGCGAAAAGCTCGCTGGTATCTTGACCGCGAAATTGAAAAACGAACGAACGAATCTCTCGCAAACTTTAAAGGAGCCCAAAGAGATGTTTAGCCGTGAAATCTTAAAAGAGTTTGTGGCCTTTGCTGTCATCCTATCGACCAGCTCGGTTTTGCTGTCGGTCTGCGTGTTTTTTGGCTGGCTCGTTTCATAGACACAAATAAATCCAAGGAGCCTATCGCATGAAACCAGCTATTTTAGAAATGAGCGACGCCGAATACTTCGCAAGCTATTCGGAGTTCATGACGGCCACGCAACTTAAGACCTTCAAACGGTCGCCGCAGCTGTTCGACCTGGAACGACGAGGCGTCATCGTCAAGCCGGAAACTCAAACCCTTCGCGACGGATCCGCTTTCCATTGTGGAATCCTCGAGGGTCGGGAAGCCTTCCTTGAGCGTTACACGGTAAGCGATGGCCCGGTAAACCTCCGCACTGGCAAGCCATTCGGGGCGCAATCCAAAGCGTTTCAAGCGTGGATTGAATCGCAGGATAACCCGTCCGAGGTTATATCATCGGAAACGGCCGAGGCCGTTTTTGAAGCCCGAGAACGGGTCTACGAGCATCCGTTTGCGAAGCTCGTTTTTCGAGAGGGACGTCCAGAGGTTGCCGTTCGGGCTGAACTGGGCAAGGTCGCCTGTCAGGGAAAGGTTGACTGGCTCGGCGAAAATCATATCGCAGACCTGAAGACCTGCGAAAGCATTGAGCGTTTCGAGCGTCACTTTTTCCATTACGGCTACGACCTACAAGCGGCGTTTTACACCGAGCTGGTTCGAGCGAATGGTCTGCCCGTCTCTAAGTTCTACTTCGTTGCAATCGAAAAGACGCCCCCTTTCGTTGTCGCCGTTTATCTCGTCTCGGTTGCCACTATAGAGCAAGCCAGGTTGGAGGTTTATTCACTTTTGGAGGAGTACCAAGAATGTCAGAAGAAAGACGTCTGGCCGACGAGGACGGAGAACTTAAGAAGCATTTGATTTTTTTTCTTTTCGCGCTTTTCACGTTGCTTGGTTGCATCGGTGAGAGCCTGTTTTAAGGAGCTGTTTTGATGTTGAAAGTTAGTAAGGGAAAACGGCAGAAGCCACGAAGAATGTTTGTTTATGGCCCGCCCGGTGTCGGCAAGTCGACGTTTGCGAGCATGGCGCCAGATTCGCTATTTATCCCGCTTGAGGATGGAGTGGATAACTTGGACGTTTCACGTTTGGACAAGCTCGAAACCTGGGACGAGTACGAGTCGACGTTGTCGCAGCTCATCAAAGAAAGCCATTCTTTTAAATGGATTGTGACCGACTCGGCCGACTGGCTGGAAAAATTGATTTTTGCCGACATTGTGAAAACCCAGGGCGTTAAAAGCGTCGGAGATGTTGCCTACGGTCGGGGCTACGAATACGCCCTCGGATACTGGCAACGCATCACCAACGCTTTCGACCTTCTACGCGAAAAGGGCGTCGGTTGTATTTTTATCGGCCACGCTGAAACGAAACGGCACGAAGACCCAGAAACCGAGAGCTTCGACCGATTCGTTCCACGGCTTCACAAGAAGTCGGCCAATCACCTGGTCGAATGGTGCGACGAGGTTTTGTTCGCCAGGTTCGAGACTCGCGTTCGTACTGTGTCTGGCGATTTCGGCCAGAAACAAACCAAGGCTGTAGGCGAAAGTCGGCGTGTTTTACGGTGCGACGATAAGCCAACCGCTACCGCCAAAAACCGCCTTGGTCTGCCGGCGGAGCTGCCGCTCGACTGGTCCGAGTTCGCGAAGTTTCTACCCAAGCAAGGAGCCTAGAAGATGACCGACCTTTTAGATGAACACTGGATGCCATTGGAGAAAGCGGCCGCAAAGGTCGGCCGCGATAAAACGAGCCTTCGCGGTCCAATCATTCGAGGCGAAATTCACGCTCGAGACAACGACGGCAAGACAACGAAAAAAGTCGTTCTCGGGAAAACCAACGTGATGTTTTCGGACGTCGTTCGCTGGAGCAACAGCGCACCACGCCTCAACCGTAAACGTCAGGCGGTCCAGTATTCGAAAGTTCCGACGCCTCCGACCGAGGCCGTTATGGTCGTCGAAAAGAACGGCACCAGGTTAACGATTACGCTCCCGACGAGCGAAGCAAAAACGTTTGTAGAGTCTTTTTTTAACTAAGGAGTTTTGAGCGATGTTTGAGATGAACTTTGACCCAGATGATTTTCCAGCAGCTGAAAGCGAGCCAGTTTCTTACGAGCCGCTCGAGCCTGGCAGCTACGAGGTCATCATTAACGAAGCCGAACAAAAGATGAGTGCCAACAATAAGCCAGGCGTCGTTTTTAAGTTCGAAATCGTAGACGGGAAAAACGCCGGACGTCGTCATAGCGAATGGTTCACGTACCCCGCTAACAACATCATGGTTAGTGATTTCGTCAAGCAACTCTGGGCGGATTTCTGCCGAGCAGTTGGAGTCAAGGGAACAAGCACCGACGAGTTCATCAGGCGGACGGTTGTGATGAAAATCAAATCGCACAAGATGAACGCGAACGGATACCCTGACTACAAAATCTCCTGGCTGCCGGCTAACTCGCCTGGCTTTGTTGACACGCCCTTTTGATAGACGCAAATAGGTCTAACGATGGTTGATGAAAGCGACTGGTTGAGCCGATGTGCAGGCCGAATAGCTAAACGCCTTGGCGTCGACTTTGACGATACCCGGCAGACGCTCGCACTATACCGAGCCAGGGGCAACGGCCGCCAGTTTGCTTTTCTCAACGCTTGGGCCGTGATGCGACGAGAGGCGGAACATCACCGCCGCACTATTTGTTATGGCGAGTTTTCCGATGCCATGGCCCGCCAGAACACGGACGAACAACTAAAAGAAACGCTCGAAAGTCTCACAAGCCGAGAGCGTTACATTTGCTATTGCTGGTTGAACGGATGGACGCTCAGACAAATCGCGCAAAAGCTCGGGATAAGTCCGCAGAGGGTCAACGTTTTACGCCGGCGAGCTTTAGCGAGGGTGACTTTATGATTGTCATGGATAGGCAAGACGAGTTTGGATTACCAACTTGTGACGAGCGAACGGAGGAACGAATACAAGCTGCTATGGATTGCCGGCATATTGCGACGCCGACCGAGCTGCGAGCCTTGAACTTTTGGGTTTACCAGAGAGTCGCAGCGGTGCGAGCCATCAAGCTCGAGCAGAAACGATTAGAGGAGCCGCCGAAAAGGTCGGCATCATGCGGTTGAAGCTAGGCGGAAAGTTTTGGAGCCTTCGTTTCCAAAAGCACCTAAAGAAACGGCAGAGCGTTCGCGGTTTCTGTGAATCGCCGGAAACGGTCGGAAAACGCATCGTCGTCGACGCCGACCTGGACGGCGAAGAGCTTTTGGAGGTTTTACTTCACGAACAATTGCACGCTTTGTTTTGGCATCTCGATGAGGAGTTCGTCGCAGCTGCCGGAGTAGACCTGGCCCGCAACCTTTACCGTCTGGGGTTTCGCCGTGAAAAAACGTAATTGCTTCGACTGCAACGAGCCGGCAGACCATCAACACCATGTCGTCCCTAGAAGCAAAGGAGGCCGAGCGACGGTTCCGCTTTGTGCGTCATGCCACGCGAAAGCCCACAACGTCGACCAGTTGCGTTTGTCCGAGGCTGCATGGGCAAAACGAAAGAAAGCAGGAAAGGTCTACGGTTCCATCCCATATGGTCTACGCCGAGACAAGAACGACAACCTGGTTGCGGATAAGTACGAGCAACGAGTTTTGAGAGTCATTAAACGACTGCGAAAAGCTGGGAAAAACGGAAGAGAAATCACTGAGGAAATCAACAAGCGAGGTTTTAGGAATCGCGTAAACAAGCCCTTTTGCCTTCGCAGTGTTCATTCAAGATTAAGGAGCCTGAAACAAGATGACGATTCCAGCAGCACTGGCGGAGCTCGATAGATGGGTAGTCTGGCGATACGTCGCCAACCCAGGCAGTAAACCGCGAAAAGTACCCTTTCAAATTAACGGGCAGCCAGCCAGTCATAGCAACCCAAACCATTGGACAAGCTACGCCGAAGCGATAGAGGCGGCCGAGGAGGACGGCTATAACGGGGTTGGCTTCGTGTTCGTCGCGGAAGACGACATATGCGGAGTCGATATTGACGGCTGTCGCATCGAAGGCAAGTTCACGCCGGAAGCAGCGGAGATACTCGCGAAGCTCGGAAGCTATTGCGAAGTCTCGCCTAGTGGTCGCGGCGTTAAGATTTTTACTCGGGCCAGGCTACCGCTGGCAAAAGGTCGAAAGGGTCCGATTGATTCCACGCAATCTATCGAGGTTTACACCAGCAACCGTTTCTTTACCTTCACTGGCGAGATGGTCGAGAACTCGCCGCTTGAGCTGCGAGACGCATCGGCCGAGCTTGTCGCGATTTCTAATAAATACTTTAAGCAGTCCAGGCAGTCGGTTCGCGTTGCCGGCTTGAGGCCGGCCAACGCCGTGGAACGTGCCGCAGCGTATGCCGACACAATCGACGCGGCCATCTCGGGCCAGGATGGTCACGGCCGGTTGCTTTACTTCTGTTGCCGAATCCTCAACGGTTTTGATTTAACCGAGTCGGAGCTTTGGCCCATTCTCGACAAGTACAACGCCAGGTGCGAACCGCCCTGGAGTCAACGCGAACTGGAACACAAAGTCAGCGAAGCCGTGAAGTTCGGCGAACTTGACCCTCGCGGTTATATGTACTCGGACGATGACCTCGAGGCGGAAGCTACGACAACGGCCGAGTTCCTCGACTGGTACGAAGTCTCCGAGCCCGACTGGATGGCTAAGTCGATTTTCCCGAGTCACCTTATCCCGACGGACGGGCTTATCGGCGATATTATCGACTGGATAGAAACGACAAACCGCAAGAGCCAGCCAGTGCTTGCCATGTCGGCCGCGTTGTCGGTTATCTCGCTCGCCATCAGCCGCAAGATATGCGACGACGACGGGACGCGGGCTAATCTGTACGTTGTAAACCTGGCTCGAACCGGCGAGGGTAAACAAGCCCCACAATCTGGGATCCGCCGCCTGGTTGAGCTGTGCGGGTCAGAATACGAGGCGATGGTCGGCGAGGAAGTCACCGCAGACCGAGCCATTGAGAACGATATGATGCTGAATAACGGCGTCAAGCTGTATAGCTGGGACGAGTACGGCAGCGCGTTGAAGGGTCAGACCGTCAACTCGGCCCCTTGGCTTCATAGCATCAATACCATCTTACTGAAGCTGTGGAATAAAACCGACTCGAGCCACTCTTGCAAGTTTCTATCTGATTCGAGCGGGCCGCGTATCATCCGCAAGCCCTGCGTTTCGTTCGCCGGCTGGTCGACGCCGACGATGTTCTGGCCGACTGTGACAGAGTCGCAGCTGACCGACGGATTCGTTGCCAGGCTGTTGTTGTTTGACGTCACCGATACCAAAGTCCCCGCAAAACGCCGCCAGGACGTTGACCCGCCCGCCCATGTTATTGAGCGGCTGAAATACCTTTTCGACTACAAAGGCCTGGAGATGGGCAACCTCGAAGCCCTGGACGACGTCCGGCCGTACCGGATACCGCGAGACGAGGACGCAATCCGGCAGATTGAAACGCTGCACCAATACGCCGAAGACGTTGACGACAACGAAGCGGCCCAGAACGTCTGGAAACGAGCGGCCGAAAAAGCCGCTCGCCTGGCTATCATCTCGGCGGTTTCTCGGGCCAAGTCGATTAGCGAGCTGCGAATCACGGTTGATGATGCCGCCTGGGCAGTCAACGTTGCCAAATGGTGTACCGCAACGCTGATTTCAAAGGCCATCCAGAATACTGGCGGAAGCACCAAGTTCGAGCGAAACAGCCGAGCCGTTTTAGATTTGATTCGCAACGCCTGGAAAGCCCGTAAGACGCTGCAACATTCGCAGCTTCGGAAGCAGACCAGGTTCATTAGTTCGCGAGAGTTCGACGAAGTCGTTGAGCATCTGGTCGAAAGCGGCGACGTCGAGGTTTTCAACGTCTCGACCACTGGACGGCCGGCCAAGTGTTACCGGCCGAAGCGGCGAGTTACTGCGAACGTTTAAACGGCACCAGGTCGTTGAGCTTTGCCTGGCGTTCCTTGCACTTGCCACAAGGTTTGACGCCGAAACGTTTAGTGATTTTCGCGACCGTATCGCCAAGGCCACGAGACTTGCAGTTATGAGTCACAGGATAAACAGCATTTTTCAATTCAAGACCGCAGATATCACATTTGAAATCGCTAGTGTCTGGCATTAGTAAACGCCTTGCATGGTTACGGTTGTGGCTGGGCTGCACAACGCCGCAAAGGTACCACCTGAATATCGAGTCAGGTTAAACGTAGTGCCTAAGTAAGTCTCGCAGTCGTAAGGATTCGAGCCAGGAATCGTGTAGTACCAATACGATGACGCATAGCTTGCTGAAGCGCAGGAATCAGACACCGTATATCCAAACATTTCCAAGTAGATTTCGTTGTATGTCGTATCGAAGCCAATCTCCATTTTCAGAGATTGGAAACGTTCAGAAAGTAAACCTCCAGACAATGGGTCACATACGTTAGCACCAAAACCGTTATCTACAAATGGCGAATCTGTTATGTCGTAACACTCGCCCCATCGACAATTCGCCCGGCCATTTTTATCGACAACATATGTTCCGTTCATAGTGGAACACCAGCCATTACAACTCGCCGGATAGCTGCCGGAATCTGCCCAGCCAGACACGGTCACGATAAAATAGGTCGGTGCTTTGCCACTCGTGCAAAGTGCGCAGTCTGTGCCGCTACTAGCTTCACCACAGCAGCAAGGGTAATTTCCAGCCATCATTACCTCCTAAGCTGGGCAAGCGACTTGGATAAGTTCCCAGGTCGTACCGTCAGTCGAAACGTAGCATTTCGCCCCATTATCAGCGGAGAAGCCGCAGAAGTTATTGGCTGTGATTGTTCCGCTTCCAACCGCTGAGTTAGCATCGAGCGTCACGCCTATTGTGCTGTCAGTCGTGGCAAGTGCGCTGTTTAGCGTGCCTTTACCGACTCCGACTTCATTATCGTCATCGGCTTCGATTAGCTCCCATTGTGCGCCGTTCCATCGCACCCAGGATTCTTGACCGCTTTCTACTCCTTTTCCGTCATCGCCCCAGGTCACATCAGCCGTAACATCCACCGTCGTATCGGTGCCATTCTGATAAATACTGAACGTGCCACTGCCACCAGTCGCAATCGTGCTGTCAGGCTTGGCCTGGCGTATCAGGCCAGTCGGTGCGATAACCTCGAGCCGTCCAGATTGTGGGTTCGCATAAACGGGCAAAATATCATCGGTGCTTGCGTAGTCCCCCATTCCAACAGCGAACGCCCAGTTGTGCGGGTCGTAGACGGTCAGGCTGGTGAAGCGGTTTGATTCCTGATAAGCCGCCGTTTTCCGGTCGAAGTTCCAGAGCGTCGCCGTCGCGCTTTGCCCAGGGTAAAGCGTCGTCTGGCATTTGACGTATTCGATACCGAGGCCCGACGAATCCCGAGCGACGGCCTGGCGTAAAGATGCCACCTCGTTCTTGAGCTGGTAAACCATTCGGCCCAGCTCTCGGGCTGTTCTATCGTCGAACGTATTGGTCATGGATTCACCGAAAGGGAAAACTTGCGGTCGGTCGGCAGGTTCAGCGTTGAGATGGTGACGCCGTCAGGGTCCGTCATTACGGATCCGCTGGACTGCCCCAAAACGTTGAGCGTCGTAATTGTCCGCGAAGCCTTCGAGGCGCTTGCGTTAATCGTCCCACCGTAAAGATTGGCCGTCGTAATCGTGCCGGTCGATTCGGGCTGAATCGTTCCGCCGTAAACGTTGAGCGTTCCAATAGTGCCGGTGCCGACCGTTCGGACGCTTCCGCCGTTTAACTCGGTTGTCGTCGTTGAGCATTGCTGGCGAACCGTTCCGCCGGTCAGATAGAGCGTCGTCACCGTCGCGTTCTCGCCCAGCCAGACGTCGCCATCCAGAACTTTAACCGTCGTTGCCGTAGCGGATTGTGCGGCGTCTAGAGCGACGCCGACGGATCCGCCGTTGATAACAAGTGTCGACAATGCCGAGCCGATAACGTTTAACGCTCGCTGCCCGCTCGTGGCTCCACCGCTCGAGTTAACAATCGGCGAAACGCTTGAGCTGCCCAGGTTGATAAACTGTTGGCCGCCGAGCAGGTCAAACCGAACCTCGCCGCTCACGCCTATTTGGAGATATCCCGTCGAGCTTCCAACGTCCTGGTCGAAATCTTCGAAGACCAGGCTCGCCAGGGTGACGGCACTCTGGTTAAGTCCGGCCGTTATCTTTGCGGAGCCAGAGGGAATAACGACGTCATCTGTTGAAACGGGAACCGAGCCCTCGAGCCAGTTTCCAGAAACGCTCCAATCGTAGGGCGTCGTTGCGTCGTTACCATCCCAAGTTCGAACTGCCATTGTTATTTTTCCTCGTTAGAACAGAACGCCAGGTTTTAGGATGGCGAAGTTGTTAAAGTCCCGCTCACTCTCGGCGTCAATCCAGTAGTTATAGAAAACCGACTTTGAATCTTTAGTTCCAGTCACTCGCGATTTGCGTAAAACGTCGCCCTCGGCATTGAGCAAAACTGGATTTTGTAATGGAGCGCCGCGTTCGTCCCGCAAGACCTCAGTTTCTGGATTGCTATTATTAACGCGGTCGTTAAACGACCCGGAATCGGCGAGCCTGGCGTAACCTTCGTCAAGGTCTTTGATTAGGTGCAACCCGTAATCGACAACAAACTCAACTTGTGTCTGGACAAGGTTAAACTCAGAGTTTCGTTCCATCCGTCCGACGCTGACATTTGAGATAAGCAGTGCGTGCTTTGTAAAGTTACGCCTGAAACGTCCGCCACCTGCCGGCGGGCCTTGAATAACAAAGTCATCCGCGTTGATTTTTCCGACCATAGAAGCCAGGCTTTCGAAGTTTTCGTTTACCTCGGCAAACGTTAGGTTTCCGCTTAGGCGAATAACCGGAAAGCCGATTTCTTTCTCGGGTGCTGGAACCTTGGGAACAAAAGCCGACGAGCAAACCGGGCCAGTAAACTTGCCACCATGATAAAGGTTAAACGAGTTCGAACCGTGGATTGCCTCGTTGTTTGAAGAATCGACCTTAACCGTTCGAATCCATTTTGCTCGGTTGACGATTTCGCGTTTTGTTTGATAGACAATCTCAAGGTAGGGAGTGGCGAACGTTGTATCGTCATCGACGTCCGGCTCGTCGGTAGTGCCGGGCTTGTCACCACCTCCGCCGTCTCCACCTTCTGGCTTCTTGCCTTTTTCTTTCGTCGTATCAAACGAACACTCAACCCGCCAAAGCCCGCCGCTACTGCTGGCCGCCGTGTTCGACCGACGCCCTGACTTTACCGAGATGCTTTTAAGCGTCGCCGCTGGGTTACGGTCGTTGCCAAAGCTGTATTGTTTGCCCAGTCGAAAAAACGGGTTACGGCGGATAGTATCGGGGCCGTCCAAGTGCGAGTCGGTGTAAACCTGATACTCGACCGAGCAAGCGTAATTTTCGCGGTCGAACGTTCCGCTTAGAAACGCGTGCTCTTTGATGTTGGTTATTGCCATGCTAAAACGCGCTCACTTCGTTGATTTGAACTGGTGGTTTATCGGCTATCTCTTCCGTGTTTTCGACGATGCGTTCTAAGAGGGCTTCTTGTTTCTCGAGAGCTCGTAACGATGCCCGCTGAAAAGTTGCCTCTTGCGGGTTTCTCTGAAACTTGATGATAGATTCAAACGCCGACTGCGAACCCTGGCCGGTGATGCTGTCAAAGCTGCGTTGCGTCTTTTTAAGGTTGTCGTTGATTTGCTCGATTTCGCTCCGCACCTGGCTTAATCGCTGGCGAGCCTTTGCGGCGTTCTTCGCGGCAGAGTTGCCGACCTCCGGCAGCGCTCCGCTGGCGACTTGCTCGGCGCCTTGCTCAAGGTCTGCCACTGTCGAATTTAGGTCGTCCATTGCGTAAGCCACGCCAGCAACAGCCACGCCAGCAACGACGGCACTGGCGGCTAAGACGGCCCAACCTTTCGGTCCGCTTAACGCCTGCTGGATAACTTGGGCTGTCGCCAACGCGCGATAGGCTCCAATCAGCATTTTGAAAATGCCAATTACCTTCGGGATAATCATGAGCGCGCCGAGAAACGCCGTAGAGAAAAGGCCGATATTAACGACAAGGGTTCGCGTTCCAGAGTCGAGCGAAGTAAACGTATTCGACAACTTCGTTAACAGCGGTGTTATTACGCTCGCCAGCTGTGTTGCGATACCTTGGAAAACTTTGCTAAGTCGGTTCATCGCATCCGTAAAGTCGGCGGCTGCCTTCGCGTCCTCCTCGCTCATGACAATCCCGAGGCGTTTTGCCTCTGCCATCAACTGCTCAATGCCCGCTTCGCCTTGTCGCAACATTGGTAAAAGCTGTGTTCCGCTTCTTCCAAAAAGCTCCATGGCAAGAGCTGCCTGGCGAGATGGGTCTTCAACACTTGCTATGGCTTTCGCCATTTCTAAAAACTGCTGCTCCGGTGAAAGCGTCTTCAGCTCGTTGATGTTGAG
>Ga0208767_1001488_pt1 | contig 18615 bp, 27 predicted proteins | sample VirMetDEL_Mar_21_FD_184514 | JGI IMG/M metagenome (GOLD analysis project Ga0208767, IMG submission 184514) | Aqueous microbial communities from the Delaware River and Bay under freshwater to marine salinity gradient to study organic matter... | ecosystem: Environmental > Aquatic > Marine >... | reverse complement strand
TGGCTGTACTTGCTCTGATCAACCGTGGCCTCAGTTGATTTTTTAAGCTCTAACGCAACTTGCGCCTCAGCCTCAGAACGCAACCTGGCCTCATTAGCCAGATTGGCCGCGGCCTGCTTCTGTGCATCAAGATCTGCCCGGCCTGCCTCAAGCTCCTTGTTGTACTCCGCAACCGTATCTTTTGTAAAGCCAAACTTATCAGCAAGGGACACTGCTGCGCTTACCGCAACATTGATTGCCGCCGCCAATGGAGAAGCCTTGATAAACTCCGCCAGCCGCTGAAATGCACGTGCTGCAGCGCCGATCGTCGCAGCTGTAACCTCAAACCCGCGGATTAAAGTATTCTCGATGACGTTCTTGATTGTCTCAAAATCGACCCCTTCGAACACGTCGCGCAACGTGTCATAAACTGGCCGCAACGCTTCGACAAACTTCGGGAAAATGTTGTCTGATATAAACTGCCAAAACTCGCCAAACGATTGAACGATTACAGAGAAGCCTTCAACCGCAGCAGCCGCACCATCAATTAACGGCCCAGCCAAAGGCTCTAATGCCTTGCCGATCGATTCGAACAGATCATTGAAATTTTCGCCTAGTAAGTCGATCTTGCCTGCCAGCCCTTCGCTGCCTGCCGCAATAGCAGCTCCACCATATTGCTTCTCAATTTCGCTCAGGATCAAGTTTTGGGCTTCAAGCTGGTTGCCACTTTCAACTAGCGACTTAATCAGCGTTTTCTGTGATTCGTTGAACTGAATGCCAGAACGGCTAAGCGCAGTCAGGCCAGTTGTCGGCTCTTGCAGCGCCTTTGCCAATTGAGTAGTGGCAGAGGTGACATCAGTGCCGATCACTTGCGCAACGTCACCCGCCACGCCAATCACCCGCTCATACTCACTCACAGCGATGCTGGTGAAGCTGGTAAGGATATTGGCCGACTGGATGTAATCCTCTTGTGTGAAGAGCGTTAGATTGCCAAACTCGTTGGCCTTGGCGATCACATCGTCAATAGCTTGCGAACCTGCAACGCCAAACTTCTGCAAGCCTTTTTCGAGTACCAGCAAATCTGCCTGGCGTTCACCGGCCTTTGCGAATGACTTGCCAAGCAGCGCAATCGCACCAGTAATTGTGGCGATCGGGCCAAGTGCTGCAGTAATTGCAGCACCTAACGTGGCCACACCACCTGATGCAGCTTTAGCGCTTGTACCGAATGCGCGGATGCTATTGGCTGCCTTTGGAACTGCGCCCTGAGCACTTTTGGCCGCCTTGTCAACGGCAAAGATCTGATTGCTGAGCTTGTCAAGCTGACTGGCGCCTTTTACGGCGACCTGAATGTTTACCTGACTCTCAGCCACTGCTCCGCTCTCTATTTCCTACAGGCTAACGCCGACGCATCCGCGATTTTTTCTCAGCTGCCTTTTGCTCCTTATGCTGCACGGTGAAATAGACGTTCCATAGGACCATCTCTTCGTGCGTCATGCTTTTGAGCAGGTCGCTAACTGTCATGTGCAGATAAGAAGCAAGGTAAAACTGAAACCTCAGCCAGTCGTCCTTTTCGAACGACCCTTCGATGCCAAAGGGGAATCTTCCTCTTCCTCCTCGCCATCATCCTTCGCCTCATCCTGCTGAAGCAGCTTTAGCAGCAACGCATCAACCAGCCAGGATGGCAGCTTGTTGCGCAAATCCGCTAATTCGCCAGCCACAAACATCGGCTGACCACTGCTGTCTTTTGCCTTGCTGATCAGCAGCTGCATGGCAAAATCGGTGGCATCATCGCTCTTGGCTTGCTTTTGCGCCCGAGTGCGTTCTGCCAATGTTAATGGTGTCATCCAAAATTCAAAAACATCGCCATTAGGCAAGTCGATGGTCTTACGTTGCGGCTGCATTGTCACAGCAGCCATCAATTGATCAAGCGCGCGCATAGTCTTTTGTGACCTCTTGCACAGCATAAACAGGCCAAGGAGCTTGGACCAGTGCCTTGCTCCTATAGCACTGCCACGGCGAGGTCAACCGCAGGCACAGTCTAAAGACACAAAAAAAGGGAGGCCCGAAAACCTCCCCTTCCCATTCCAGCAGTTGCAGTTTAGGAGATCAGATTGCCAAAGATGTTTGTGGCATCGCTTAGGCGGAAATTGATCTCGGCCTGTGTTGCATCCTCAGGAGCAGAGCTGACGCTAAAGCCAAAGATGCTCACGTGAGCTTCGATGAACAACGATGCGTTGTCATCGGGCTGGCCGGTTCCATCATCAATGGTGGAAACGTACAGCTTGACGCGTGCGCCATCTTGCCGCTTCAGCAAGCTATTCGCAAGCAAACGGTTTGAAAGGGCGCTTTGATCAGGCGTGAAATACACCGTCATCGATCCGCTGGCGTCGAGATAACCAGGGATGTATGACTTGGTGGGTGCATACTTGCCAACAGCTGCAACACCACAAGGCAGTGTTGTCGTTTCGATTTCGTCTCGTGTCAGGTCAACAGAGAATGTTGCGACTTGGCACACAGCCGCATAGGTTGAGTACGAAATCGCAATGTGATTGGCAGCGCCTGCAGTGTCAGCAGTGCCAGTACCGCCGTCACCGAGAAGAGTGATCGGTGTGCCGCCAGATGTGGCGGAAACACTGATCGTGCTTGCGGTAACTGCAGTCACGTAATACGTGGTGCCAGCAGTCAATGCTGAATCAAGGTTTGCGGACCCTTCCTCGGCAAAAACGACCGGATCGCCAACGCGATAGTCTTGATTAGTTGGCACCGTAATTGCAGTGCCTGCAGGAAAATCAGAGAAATCCTTTAGACACCAAGACGTGCCGGATGGGATGAAATATACAGAGCCCTCGGAACCCGAGATGGCCGACTGTGAACATGCAACAGGCATTTGAAAGCCTCAGAAAAACAACAGGTGGGGGCGTTGTTTGGGGGCGACCTGCGGGGGGCTCAGGTTACTCTTAGGCTAGCCATTGGCTGTAAAGGTCGCCGAAACCACAGACAAGGCATATGGCTGCGCACCACCTAAAACAGGCGTAGGCCCTTCAATGTTGCCGATACGTGGCCTCACGCCGTTTGGATCACTCACCTTGGGCATCCCTACCAAAGTTTGAATGCCAATCTGAGCCAGCTCCTCCAAGCGCTTCATGCCGGTGCCTCTTGGGGTGTAGCAACTGATTTGAACTGAGCCGCGGATAAACTCAATGTTGCTTTCTTCTGAACAGATAGTAGGCAATGCGGTAGAAGGAAAGCCGATCGACAAGATGACGTGCTCAGAATCTGGCGGTGCTTCCTGCACGTTGTCATAAATTAGCGCAACGCCTGCATTGATTTGGTCGCGTGGGAACACGTCTGCGTTATCGTAATTTGCGGTGCCAGGATCAAATGCTGGTGAGCTGTAACCTGGCGCATCCATGCAAAGCGAATCGATGCCATTATCTACGTCTGCATTGCTGTAGTCAGCAATGGGAGTCGTAATGCAAACGGCAACGGCGTTGTTGTAGTCAACTGCGGCAGTCGAGTCAATGCCGCCATACGAAGCGGCAAATGCACTTTCAAATAGCGATCGGATCGTTGCGTAGCTCATTTGGGAAGATAAGCGACAATACGCTTACGCAAGTCTGCTGGCATCTGACCGACAATCGTCGTAAACCAAGCTGCACCACCTACGGCATTCTTTGCCCATTTTGGATCAAAGGCAACGCGTTCGGCGTATGGCAAATTATTAGTGATGTACCAAATCCCATCAAACTCGATCACGCCTGAAAACTCGGGCGCTTCAACGCCTTGCCAATCTTTTGAACGTACTTCGCTGCTTGGTTGGTCTTGGCCGATATACCAAGACGAGGCCATCCTGCCAGTTGCTACCGGGTTGTTCTTGGTTAGCTTGCCCTGGGTAACAACAATGTGCTCAGCAAAAGCTTTGTTCAGCGCTTTGCGGATGCTTGGCACCTGCTGGTTTAGCGGAATCGACTTAGCCATTACGACATCCTCGCAATTACTTTACAGGCGTATCTTGTGTCACCTGAAAACTGCGGGTTGATCTCAACAATCTTCCAGTCAGAGCCCTCGTAACGGATTAAGTCTAATGTTGTCGGCCACATCTCACCGATTCTGGCAGAATTGATCCACACTTCAATGGCTTGGACTTGCTGGACTCCGCCGCCCTCATTGGTCACCATCTTTTTTGTGACAGCACCTGCAGCATCATATATCTGCCGCGTTATTGATACATCGCCAGTGCTTGGGTCGTACCCTTGCCGGATTTTGACATACTGAAGGCCATCAACCCGGTACAGATCGACCAGGCTATCTGCCAAAGGCTTTGCCCATTGATCTTGAAAGGCCATGGCTAGCTCCTCACCCTCAAGGCAACCTTACCGGCGCCTGTCGAGGTGTCAGACCAGCAGCCAAGGATGTCCACTAGCTGGGGATACTTCTGCAGGATCAAAGGCGCGCTTGCATCAACCTTGGTTGAAGAACCTTCCTTCACGTCGTAGAACTCTTGGCTAAGCTCGCCAAGCTGCTGACGCTTCACGGCACCAAGCGTTCCGCTTTCAACCGTGCCAACTGTCGGAGGTGTCGTGTGAAGCTCCAACGCCAGATAAGACGTGGCTTCAACAATCTCCTTGGGCAGCATGTCGCATTTGGCCTCGATATCACGGCATGTTGCCTTCGATCGCGGCCACTGCAGCGCTTGCTCTAAATCATCATTGTTAGTTGATGGTGTGCAACGCTTGCCTACATACTGCAGCATCTCAAGGTTGCGTGTTGCAGCCATCAACGCAGTTTCTTTCTGCGCTGTAGTCAATGCAGACCACTCGGCCTCAAGCATTGACCCCAAATAGTAATCATCAGCCTGAGCAACGCTGATGTAGCTGGTGGCTGTGCTGCTTCCAAGCGTAGAGACAAAAGCAGGCATCAGACAAGCTCAGTGTGAGTAATTACGAAGCCTGCACTCAGCAGGTACTCTTTCATTTTAGAAAGGTCGATCCTTTCAACGTCAAACAGCTGGAAAATGCCTGACTTGTAGGCGTGGATGCGAACCATGTTGACCATCTTGCCGAGGCTTCGGGGATGAAGCCTCAGGCTAGGCGCCACTCCTCAGCAAAAGATCACTTGCCCTTCTTGCCTCCTTTTGATTTTGGGCTTTGGCTTCTTGCCGCCGTAGTGGCCTGGCATTTCGGGAATGCGATTGCTAGCAGTCTAGATGCAAAAAAAAGGAGCCCGCAAGGGCTCCGTAGGGCGAACAGTCCAAAGCCAGTATGGCTCAGGCCACAACGCCGCCAAATGGGCTGTTCACGGTCAGCTCCACCATTGGGATCAAGCGGGCATCGCTGTAAGCAAGGCCCCAGTTGCCAGGTGTTGCCAACTGCGCATTGGTCGGACCATCCACCGAGGCAGACCAAGTGGTGCCAGGAACGTGCATCAGGTTGCTGTAATGCACAGCAACTGCATCCTGCAAGGATTGGATGTTGCGATCGGTTTCGATGCGCACAGGGAACTGATCGCCAGTTACCACGCTTCCATCGCCGAACAAATAGCAGACGAACTGCTCTTGCTCGCCAACGGCACCGCGGATCGGCATTTGCGAATCCACGATCACCCGAAGGCCCATCATGAAGCCGATATCAGCGCGAGTAACGCCGATACCGCCGCCACCCCAGGTAACAGCACCACCAGTCGAAAGAGCGCTAGTGGAGAAGGTCAGCGCACCGACCTGCTCAAGGTATGCAGCCACAGTGGGGTGCATAGCAATGGTGGTCAGGCTGCCAGCCCGATCACCCAGCAGGTACTTGGCCTCGGTGATGTTGGCCGAGGTCAGGTAATTGGCTTCAGCTGCGCCGGTAGTAACCGACTTATTCAAGGCGTTGGTGGCGTTCAGCGGACCGCTAGGGCCAAGCAGACCAGTTAGCTGCGAAAGCAGCTTCGCGGTCATCTTGCGGTCCATGTCAGCAGCCAGCTGGCTACGGAAATGGGCCAGAGGATCTTCACCTGTTTGATAACGGCTCAGATCATCACAGCTGAACATGAAGCCGCGGTACGTGTGGGTGGCGTACTGCGTCGAGGCGGTCACCTTCTGGCTGGTGAAGTAACCATTGCCATTGGTGCCCCAAGTATCGCTAGAGGAAATCACTTCCTCAGTAGCGTTAATGGGATCAAAGAAAGGCACCTCAAGGCGGCTGCCGACAATGCCACTCAGACGTGCATCACGCAGAAGCACACCGGAGCGGATGAAAGCAGAACGCTCAAAGATCTCCTCTGCCAGGTAACGGGCAAAAGGAGCAGACGTGGCTAGCCGAGTGGCTGAGCCAATGTCAGAAGTAAAAGTCGAATTTGGGTTGAGGTTTCCAGGGAAAATGCCCATCGGTCTGTAGAGTTGTTTTTACGATGGCGACCCACCGGGTCAGGATGCCTGAGCTTTAAGACGTGCCGCAAGCTCAGGATTATTGGCCTCAAGTTCCACGATCTTCGTGAAGTTCTTCGAGACGTAAGGATTGTCTCCACCACCAGTAGAGACAGGTGTTGAGCCACTGCTGCCCATTCCACGAGCCCCGCTGCCAGCGAACATATATGCAAACTGGCTATCAGGAGCCTTGAGGTTGTTCAGGAAGGATCCAAGGTCGGTTTCGACGCCCCCATCGAGCGCAACCACGGAACCATCCCGCATTCTCAATTTGTCCTTAAGCAGTGCATACATGTGCTCCGACTGCTGAACGCCTGCCTGCTGAAAAGCAGAAACGGCGCGAGCTTGAATGGTTGCCTGCTGATGGGCCGCGGCCATCTCTTCCTTTTCTCGCTGCAGTTGAGCAATCTGCTCTTGCAGTTGTGAATTGGTTGCGGTGGCCTCCTTCCAAAGCGGCAGATATTCACCTTGCTCTTGAAGCTTGGCTTCTTTCTGCTTCTTGGAGTTGGCTTGTAGCTCGGCAATCTGTCGCTGTAGGTCTTCGACGGTTTGGTTGACCTTTCGCTTCTCGCCAATCAACTCGGCGTTTTTCGCTTTTAGCAAATCAATTTGAATTGCCAGGTCGTTCGGTTCAGCCACAGGCTGCTGAGCTTCACCCACAGGGTTCATCTCGGTGTTGTCAGACATACAGGGTCAGGGCTTCAGGCGCTCCACAGGAGCTATTTCAGAGTGTAACTGGCCGGAAGCGACCAACACCATTCGCATCCCTGTTTATCAAATCTCTCAGCGCAACCTCTGGCCGCGTACCGCTTCTTACTGCCTTTTGAAATCTCTCCGCACGAATGCTGCCAGCATTGCCGCCACCAAAAAACATCTGCTGGGTGGTACGGTTCGATTGCGCCAAAAAGTCGGCATAGGTTGGCGGCTTGCCATCACTGCCCTTGATGTCGGTTGACACTCGATAAAGCTTGCTGCCTTTGACCTTCAGTTTGGTCTTGTATTCTCTGCCAGCTGGCAAGTCATCACGCGTTGGCGACACCTGCAAGCCTGCTCTAACGTCTGCAGCGTCCTCAGGGTCAACGGCAACAACCCTGCAGCGGCAGTTGATGTGAAGCGGCCATTCTGGCGCATCGCTCCGCTTATCCCAGCGCTGACCATCAAGTGGTGCGCATGTCGGGCATGTCTTGCTATCAAGCGCAGCTACCCATTCCCACTGCAGACCGCTTAGCTGTTCTTCGTTGGCGCGAAACACCTCCTCATTTACCTGGCGGTTTGCATCCTGAACCGCAGTGCGTGCAATCGCTCGCTCTTCAGCCAACACACGCCGAGTTGCCGTTGCGCCTTGAGTGTTCACATACTCCTCACCGTTGCGCGTCGTCACGCTGATGATGCCCTTGGCAATATCCTCTGTTGATTGGCCCTCAAGGATGCCGCGAGCAACAACCTTGTTAATCACGTCTTGATTGGTTCGCATCCAAGACGAAACCGGGCTGTCTGGCGTCACTGAAAACAAATCAACCACGCGCTGGTTATTCACCCTCGACTCAAGGGCAACGCGCACGCTGTCTTGTACGTTCAACCCAGGGAAGCCACGTCCAATAGCCTCAGCAGTTCTGACCTGCGCAGCAGGCACGCTAGCGCCTGAAGCCTCAAGCATCTTCACCGCTTCGGCGGCCATTGCAGGCGCCTCCTCTGCTAGCTGCGTCTGCAGCTGATTCAGAAACTGCTGGTTGTAAGGCGCAAGCGCTTGAAAGATTGACGGCTGCAGTTCGCGCCATGCGCGCTCGCGGAACAGATCGCCAGGCGGTGGCAGGCTGGCCACCAGATCTTGAACGCGCTTCATCGCAGCCAGCAGTTGTGGCTCCAATGCCGCAACGACCTTTGCCTCACGGTTGGCCAGTGCAAACGCTTGGCTGATGAACAGTTTCAGTTGCTGCTCGTTCACCGCTTAGCCTGTTCGTAGCCATAGCCTACGCATGACCCGTTACACCTACATCGGCAAGCAGCGCTTCCCAATTGAAGAGAAGCAAGCGCCTGCGCCTGTAGAGCAGCCCAAGCGCCGCCGCCGCTCATTCAAAGAAGAGGAGCCGACACTAGAAATCGAGGCCACGGATGAAGTCGATTGAACTGATTGCAGACTCGGCCATTGGCACGTTTGTTGCGCTGATGGCCGTTGAAGTCTTGGTGAAACCAATCGCCATCAAGGTTGGCCGCTTCCTGGTGCGCAAAGCTGACCAAAGCTTTCCGGCGATACCGGACTGGCTACATAAAGGGCCTATCGAATAGGCCTAAGACGGCGCGCCATCAGTCGGTATCAGCAACGCAAGGATCACCGCAATGTAAGCATCGACGGCACGTTGTAGATCGTCGCTCACTTTTTGGCATGAAGGGTTTTCGCTTGCAGATGGTTGAAACCTTGCCAGCTTTGCGCATTCGACACCAGCGAACCAGAACACACTGAGTTGAGCGATCATGATTCCGCCAAGCATTATCAAAAGCAGCTGCCGCGCCTTGATCACTGGTTTCGCCTGCTATCAACTATGTGCTCCAAGCCAGAGATGCGCGACTCATGAGCTTGCAACCTGTCGTATATTTCCCGCTTGTTTTGGCGAAGATCAGCGTGAAGATCACCCAGCTTTTCGCTTAAACTCTCAACCGCAACAGTTAATCTTACAACTGCCTCACGCGTCTCGCTATTGCGACGACTGAATGACGTGTAAGACAGGCCGACAAAACTCAGCGACGCGCCAAGACCAGCAGCAAGTACCTCGATCATGGCCCACGCCTTTACCCCTAGAGTAACGGTTTTGACGTTTTGCTAAGGCTAAGATTGGCTGCTGCGCTTGGCCTTACGCTTGCGTTGCTTGGCCTCTTCGCGCTTGTTGATGCCTTGATTTAATGCGGTTCGAGCAAGGGCAGCGATTGCAAGCCGTACCTGAACAGAGGCTGAAATGGCTTTAAGGCCTTTGCGTAACAGGCGCTGCCCTGTTTTTCTGCAATAAGCAATTAAGGCTCCTGCACCTTCAACTAGGAACCCTTGACGCTCAAGACGCAAGATAAGAAACGGCAAGAGCAAAAGGCCGATTGAAATCAGAATGGTTCCCATCGTTGCCACGTGGTCTTGCCGTATTCATTATGAACAGTCAGCCTTGTCAAGGCAAATGATGGTCATTGTGCCTTTTGACCAGCTTGAAGTTGCGTCGCTCGCGCAGGTGTAAGAAAGCTTCATTGCGCGCACCGTAACCATACGCACGAGAGATCGCAAACAAGTCACGCTCAAGATCAACTTCGTCTGCCGTCTGCAGATCTTCATACATCCAAGAATGGTTCAGAATGTTGCAGATCAAGCTGATTGCATCTGAAACCATTGACGGGCTTTCAAGCAAATCAGCAAGCGTGACGCCTTTAGCAATCGAGCGGATTTTTTCGGGCATAGGCAAATGCGGCGGGCTTGGGCGTTGAGTCATGATTTGTTTTCACTAAAAAGGCAGAAGTAGTTGGCACTCAAAATTCTTCTGGATCTACAAACCGGTAATAACCACGCCTGGCTGCTCTTTTTATGGGAGCATTCTGCCATTTCTTAAAAGCTTGACAAACTTGGTGCTCGAAGCGAGTGATGGGGGCGCCTGAATTGTAAGAACGCAACTCCTTATCAAGAGGGCTCAGCTCCACTGATTTTCTCAAAAAAGCATGAAGCACAGAGATGTGAAAATCGCCGTCACCCAAAAAGTCACGAAATTCATCTAGCCTGTTTACCAAAATGTTTCTTATGTCTTCAAGCGTGTGATAGCCGGTGCCCCCTTTATGCATTAGTTGATGCATTGATTGCTCGTGACTTGCAATCCGAAAATCGACAATCTCGGTAATAAGATCCAACTGCTCTTGAGTGAACATGTTTTGAGTGATTGAGTTTTGCGAGTGGGCCATCCCCTTGTATTGCCATCGTGGCGCCCCGAGGATACTTGTCAAGGCCCCGGAGGGCCCAGCAGGATCAGGCCATGGCAACCAGCCGAGTCTTGCCCATGCGCTTTTGCCATCCGCCATCGAACTCGATGACGACTTGAGCCTTGGTTTCGCGAACGATCGCGACAACGGTGTGGGTGTAGCCAAAGTTCCAGACGGTGCGATCGCCAGGCTTGAGTTCCCCTGCGGGCTTGCCTGCGACGCGGCCAACTGACTGGATTTGGACGGTGTTGGTGGTCATGAGTGTTGAGTGTTGAGTGGCGGGCTGTGCCCGTTGATGGAATTATGGCATGCCACAGGCGGATCGTCAAGGCCCCGAGCGGCGCACTGTCGCCCGGCCTACGCCAAGCCGCACAGGTCAATCGTCTGCATCGGCTTCCACCTCAACCACTTCCTCGCCTTGTTGCGGCAACATCGAAACCATCATGCCGCCGCCACGCTCTTGCTCGGTTAGCTCAATCTCACGCTCAATGTCGATTTCTGGCAGCACTTCGCCTTTCTTCAGCATCTCAAGCAGCGTTTGATGGGTGATCGCACCGTTGCTCCATAGCTGCATATACTGCTGAATCTGGCCAGAATCTAGAACCTGCAGGTCAAAGTCTCGATCAATCATGATCTCAGGCGCTTCAATGCCGATATAAGCGCCAGCCATGTCCATTGCCATCTGCAGCGAGTTTTGCAGGTTCTTGCTGACGATGGCTATCAGGCTGTCTGAGTCTGTACGCGAAAGACGCTTGCTCTCAGCCGTTTCACCCGCAACCTTCTGCGAAAATAGCGTGCTAATCCCAAGGTTTGACATTTGAGACTCAAGCTGAGTGATAAATGATTGCTGCGCGTCGAAAGCTGAGCTAGCAGGCTCGACATAGCGGCCATCTCCCTCAGGAGGAAGCATGATCAAGCTATTTGCCGACAAGCCGATCGGGCCGGATTCATCAAAGCCCTTCAGCATCAAAATCGGCAAGGCGGCAACGTGCAAGCTATGGCACAAGTCAGCCACCCTTTGCGCGTGACTGATGTTCAGGTTTGCAATGGGCAGCAACGGCGGCTTGCTAATAAACTCCGACACCTTTTGGCTGTAGGTCGGTGCAAGCGGAATAATCCCAAGGCTGCTTTCGCCTTCCTGATAAATCACCCAGCCTTCATCGTCGTTTCCGCGGCGGTAGACACGCCAGCGGCCAGGTTCAAGCACACGCACCTGGCGCACAAGCTCATCACCAAACTCGCCTAGCGGTTCGCTAATCACCTCATTGATGCGCACCATTGTGATTGGTGCGATTGGGCTATCACCATCCTTTCGCCAACCAAGAATCTGCTTTGCATCAACGTGGATGAAGTAAGGACGCAAACCAAGCATCCGTTCTGCGGCTAAGTTCGGCGCAGGCTCAGTGCTCGGATAATCAACCATTGTCGCAGCGTGGCCATATAGCAGGCTGCTAATCACAAGGCGGCGTGCATAGTCGTCGATCGTGGTGCCGTAGCCGTCAACGTTACGGGCGAAGTCCTCCCAGAACGGGTCAACCTCGCCGCCCTCATCCTTGCTCACAAGCTGGATTGGCTTACGCAGCAGCAGACCAGCTGCCTGCTCAGCAATACGAGTCGTGAATGGCGAAAGCGTCGCGTGATAAATCCGTCGTCGCCATGTTTCCTCGTCTTCCTCTGGCTCTCGCGGGATGTAGGTATCAGCGTGCAGCCGCAGTGCTTGCGTGCCACCAACGCATACGTCGATAGGGAACCATTGCTGGCTCATCTCCAACACCGGACCCGCCAACCAGCTTGGATCGTTACCAGGGTTGCGCTCAAGCGTCGGGTCAAGCGGCTCCTGGCCGTTGAACACGCCTGATGGATACGGGTGGTGGGTCACGTCTTGCCTAAACTCCGCGTCACTTCAGTCTACGTTTGCGGTGCCGCCAAACTGAGCACAGCATTATTCACAGCGATGAATGATTGGCGCACTGCTCGTGAATTCACGATTGAAGCAGCAAAACGAGAGATCATGCGTTGCAATGACCTAGAAAAGCTTCGCCACCTCTGCTTTAACTTGCTGCTTCAAACCGAGGCACTCAAGGATGTGATCGGTGAGAAGCTGCTAAACGATTAGCGCAATCTACGCCTGCCGAGCATCTTGCTCTTCTCGCTGATGCGCCTTTGGATCTGGGCGCGATCACCGCTTGCTGTTTGCCATGGCTTCACCTGATTAAACGCACCGAGGATCAGGTAGCCAAGGCCATCAGTCCAGTGCTCAATGCCTGCCGATTTATCGATCACGTAATCTTGCGTGCCTTCCTTGTACGTGACGTTTTTGAGCGCCTTGATCGTGTGCTTACAACGCGGGTGGATGAATAGGCGGATTTGACCGTCGGCGGTTTTTACCATCCAATTCGTGCTGTTGATTTTGTCTTTTACCGCCCAAGGGTGCTTGGGGCTAATGCACTGGAAGCCGTAGCGGCGGATTATGCCGTGGTCAGTTTCGCCTGCTGCGCTGGTTTTACGCGCTGATCCTGTTGGGTCTGGGTAGGCGACGATATGACGACCAGGGAATTTTGCTTTAAGCATCGCGCACACCTCATCGGTGTTCGACTGCTTCACAGTGATTTCATCCCAAATATGCAGAGTGTCACCGACACGACTGCCCAGAACGCCAGCCATGACACCAACGTTAAAGTCAGTTCCCCAATAGATTTCCCCACCGATGTCTTTGACTTCTGCCGAGATGTTGTCGTCGCTGAAGTCGGGGTAGACACGACCCGAAAGCGTCTCGAATGAGGCTAGATACTCTTGACGAAAAGTGCGATCGTCTAGTGTGCGCTTGGCCGCGGCCACCTCTTCTGGCGGAACGTTACCACCCTCGATGGTGGTGAAGCTAAAGGTTTTCCAGTCTTCTAGGTTGGCTGCTTGCTCCCATAAATCGTGAAACCAATTAAGGCCGGCTGGTGTTGTAATGAACCATGCGGGTCCACCTTGATCGGACAGTGCAGGACGTAGGACCATTTCCCACGCTTCTTGCTTGACGTAGGCAGCCTCATCAACGATCAGGCTGCTGAGGCTGACGCCGCGTAGGGAGTCGGCATTCTCTGCACCCTTTAGCTGCACGCGGCTGCCGTTGGTTAGCTCAACAGAAAGCTCCGCCTCGTTCTTCTTGGCGAACATTTCAACGGGAATCATCGAGCGCAGCTGTCGCCATGCGATTTGCTTTGCCGACTTGTAATTCTGCGTGACGTACCAGTTCAGGCTGCCTGGGTGCTCGATTGCCCAAGCAATTAGACGTGCAATGCAAAGATAGGTTTTACCAAAGCGCCTGCCTGAACACAGCAGCTTGAAGCGCTCAGGACTGTCCCAGACCTGTCGCTGCGGTCCCGTCAGCGACTCGTACAGCTGCTTGGCAAAAGGAGTCCAGTCACGATCGGAAGCCTGAAAGAACGGCGGCTCTAAAACTTTGCCACCAGCGCATAGGTCGAGGATGCTCACGAAAACAGCTGAGCGATCTTTGCAGCGGTGTTAATGCAGCCCAGGGCAACGTGCGGTTGGTTGCTCTTGCGTGCTTCCTTCTGGAGGCTGGCTAGCTGGCTGAGCAGCTCTGCAGTAAAGGTGCGGCGGTCGATGTCCCAGTCAGCCTTAAGGACTTCGCGTGCAGCGGCGATGTAGGTATCAGCGGTCCTAACTGAAACACCCCATTCAGCTGCTGCGTATTGCAAGACTTCTGAGCGGACAGCGCCATTGCTCAGAAGCCTTGCCACACGGTTGGTGCGGTAATCCTTTTCAGCAGCGGTGGACTTGCGCCCAGCCATCAGAACAGCTCCTCTTGCTCCTGGTTGAAGTGTGCGTCTGAGGGATGACAGACAGCGGTATTGCCAGTGAAGTCTTCCCAGCGTTTGACGATGACGTCGCAGTAGGCGGGGTCGAGTTCCATGCCGTAAGCAGAACGGCGAGTCTTTTCAGCAGCGATGATGGTGGTGCCTGAGCCCATGAAGAGGTCAAGAACGGAGCCGCCTGTCTTAGAGCCGTGGCTTAAGGCATTGGCTACGAGATCGACAGGCTTCATCGTTGGATGGAGGTCGTTTTTGTTTGTTCGGTCGAACTCCCAGACATCATCTTCGGAGTATGGGGTGCCGTAGAAGTCACCCGAGAAGTTGCCGTAAATGATGGGTTCGTAGCGGCGACGGTAAGCGCCACCGCCCATAGGGGACTGGTTTTTCACCCAGATGATGATGGACTTGTATCCAATGGAGGAGGCGACAGGGGTGAGGAGTTCGTGGAAATTGCCACTACCAAAGGAGATGTAGTAGGCCCCTGAGCAGTTGAGCTGAATGGCGGAGAGGACAGAGCGGATGAAGTCTTGGAACTCTTCGGGGGATTTTTTGTCGTTGTGGATTGCTTCGTACTTGGCGTTCATACCCACGTGGGGTACGAGCTTCCCATTCTTAGTTGTATTTGACATGGTGCCGCCAAAGCCGATGTTGTATGGCGGGTCGGTGAAGACCATGTCGGCCTTCTTGCCATCCATGAGGCGTTCGACGTGCTGGATGTTGGTGCTGTCACCGCAGAGGAGGCGGTGGTTGCCAAGGATCCAAAGGTCACCTGGCTTGGTGATGGGTTGCTCGGGTGCCTCTGGCACCTCGTCGGGGTCGGTCTTGCCCTCTTCTGGGGCGAGTTCGGTTACAGCGAGGAGTTCGTCGAGGTCGTCTTGCTCAAACCAAGGTGAGATGTCGTGCTCTTCGGAGAGGCGGCGGAGCATCTCCTGATCCCATTCGGAGAGGTCGCTAGTGCGGTTATCGGCTAGTGCAAGGCCGATTTTCTCGTCTTCTGATAGGCCAGTGCGGCGGACGGCGATTACCTCTTGGCCATCGGTTTCGATGATGCGGACATTTTTGATGCCCGCGGCTTTAGCGCCTTCGATGGTGCCGTTGCCCGCGAGGATGCGGTTGTCTTCGTCGATGACGATGGAACGTGCGGCACCGTAACGGTCAATTGACTCCTTGATTAAGGACGCAGAGCGATCAGTGCGCTTGCGAGCGTTCTTGTGATCAGGGAGGAGGCTATTGATCGAAGTCACAACTTAATCAGGTTTGAGTAACGTTAGCTGCCCAGTTTTTACTCTAAAGATTGCCATAAGCCGGTGTAGGTGCAGCGTAGAGGAGGTTTTGCGTTTGCTCTGCCTTGAAGGCGGTATAGCCATTCAAGTGCCAAGACGCGGTTGTTCATGGCTTCGATGTCTTCAGCACCGTGTTTGGTTGGTGTGGTGCGGAGGTTTTTCGCGGCTTGCTGTGGAGTTGTCATTTGCGGCACGCAGTTGGTTGAGTTTAGGTTCGACGAGGTGAAAAGAGGAGACAAAACCGCAGTTGCCATCAAGGCAGACGCGGATGCAATCGCCTTCTAGCTGAGTGATGGTTGGCTCTGCTGTCACGCGTTCGTATGCGCGTTGAATGCGTTCATGGTGCAAGTCGATAGCACATTTGACAAGGAAATCGACGTAATCAGCGCACCATGTATCAAACGGCAGTTTTTTCATTGAGTGCGATGACGATAGCGGCGGTGATGGCTTCGAGTTGAGTGCGTGGGATACCAGCAGAGGCGCGTGCAGCGGCTTCTACGGCATCAGCGAAGACGTTGGCACCAACAGGGAGCTTGAAGGGGTTTGTAGAGGCTCGCAGGGAGTCCTGAATGGCAGAGCGTGCGAAGTCACTCATGGTTGTGCCTTGATCAAGGCAGAAGTGCTTAAAGGGGAGCACCTCGCTCTGGGGCAGGGAAACCTTGATGACGGTGTGACCTGAGCGGATTTTGCTGGACATCAAAAATCGAGTGAGTCTGGGTCGAAATGCAGGGCGTGATCGGTAGGAGGGGCGGGCTGATCAGGCGGTGGCGGCACGCGGTGATCATCGCAAGGCTCTGAAAGGCCTCCAGAAGGCCCTAGAGCAAGGGTTTGCCCTGCGATGGGGGTGAAGTCACGCGGATCGCTGATTTGAACGGTTTCAGGGGCTTCTGGGGCGCGTGCAAGGTTGCGGTAGCAGGAGGGGTTGAGGTGACCAGGCGGCGGCGGGTCGAATTGCTCGATTGTGGCGCGCCCTGCGTTGAGAAGGCGTTGCAGGAGCGATCGTGCAGCGTGCTCGCTCGAAAGACGAACCAAAGCCATCAGTGCCAGCCCGCTTCAGTCATTTCCTTTTCGGCAAGCGGATGCAAAACAAAACGACCTGGCGTCAAGCCATCAACAGGCGGCTTGTAGGTCATGTATCTGCCTTTGTCATCGTACCGCCCAAGAACGTGCGGATAAACAGGGCGAAGGCGTGCAGCATCCAGTTGCCGCAAAGCGCTCTCGATGTCGTTGGCCGCTATCGATCGGTAATCAGGTGCCACCCCTTCACGCGCTTGAAGCGGCAGACAGGCAACAACAAATTGATTAACGGCTTGAGGTTCAAAGAGTTTCATCAAAGCATCCAGGAAGGTTTGTTTGATTCAGTTGACGAATGGTTTTCAAGAGCTACGGCGTAGCGCTCGTCTCGAAGCCAGCGGAAGGCATCGGGCAATGGCGCGGCAAACTCGCCTGCGCTTTCGAGCATGCGGATTTGTTCAACGGAGATGGTGATCGCCTTGATCAGATCGGCTGGGTCCATTTCAGGCACGAGCTGCTCCCAGCATTCCCATGCCTTCGCCTTGGATTGATTGTTGACCTTCTTGGTGCATGACTGGTAGATGCCCCAGAAACTTTCAAACTCAGGCGAACCCTTCGTGCGACGAACAACCGCAGCTCTGCGCTCCCTTTCGGGATAACGAGAGGAACCCGCGGACGGTTCCGCGCTTTCTTTTTTGCTTTGTTTTTTTTCTTTGGTTTTATCTTCTATGGAAGAAGAAGAAGAAGAAGAAGAAGTAAGAGTGTAAGAAGAAGAAGAGGGACTCGCCTCTTCGCTGCGCTTGGCGAGCCCCAGCGTACCAGACGAGTCAAGAGGATTCCATGCTGAAGCCTGTGCTTGTCGGATCAAAACCCGCACCACACCTGCCTTTGTGAGGATTCCGTCTGTTTGTGAAGCAAGGGCCTCTAGGTACTCGTGCTCGTCTGCGCTCAGGCGAACACCCCACACCGTGTTGTCCATCAGTTGCGTCAAAGGCAACGGCAGGGTAACCTCAGTTGGCCCAGAGCGCAACCCCAGTGCAACAGCAGAGCAACAGCAGGACAACGCCAGAACAACAGGGCGCCTCTGCGGGGGCCTCGCTCCTGCCTCCTGTGGAGGGCCTTGAGTTCAACAAAACAGCACACCGCTACTGCTACAAGGGCGACTGGTTGCCTTGGTCTGTCAGCTCTATTGCATCGCCCTTGACTAGTTCCGACTTTGAACGAGTTATGGCCAAAAAGGATGGGCCGGATGGCTGGGAATTGCGTGGCAACACCATTCACAAAGCACTTGAAAACCACCTGAGCAACAAAGGCGTGGTGGCAGAAGAACGTTTCTATAAGTGGATCGATCCGTTGCTTGATTGCTGGTTGTTCAATGATTGCGAGGTGCTCGCGATTGAATACGCAGTTTGCGATCCTGTGAAGCGCGTTGGCGGCTCGTTTGACTTTCTATTGCGCACGGCACAGGGCACGCTGTGCTTGGGCGACCTGAAGACGGTTGGCAGTGTTCATGGCGTGAAGTCGCGCAAAAAGGCAGATGCGCAACTCGGCGCATACTCACATATGCTGATTGATCTGCATGGCTTGCGCGTTGATAAATGCGTAACGGTTGTAAGCGGTCCTGGCGATGTTGCGGTGAAGCATTCAGATCCTGAAGAGTGCCATTGCAAATGGCTTGACGCATGGGATACTCACCGCCTGATGCAACCGGAATGGTGAACAAAGAGCCCACAAAGCGCTGCATTGAATGCGGCTCGTTTCAGGTTTGGACACGTGACAGCAGAAGCTCCTACACGTCACCACCAAGCCGGATGGGCTATTTGGCTGATCTGGGAATTGAGCGTTATGTATGGCGGCGCTTGCATTGCCAGGATTGCCGCCATCGCTGGTCAACGTGCGAAGTAACGCTTGAGGAGATGCAGGGCATTAGCTCTGAGATGGAGGAGCTTAGGAAAATGGCTGTAAAAGCCGGAGTGATGTGGGAAAGCTGAATTGGCAAGAAATCTTTGAGCGCCGCCCGGACCTTGCATTGCCTGGCTACAGCGAGGTTGCAGAGGCAACGGTGAAGGCATGGGCTGAGCGTCCCAAGTGCGGGAAGGTTCGGCGTGGCAAGCCTGGTGAGCCGTATTGGACAAGCGTCAAGCACGCAAAGGATGATTGACCTAAC
>Ga0208767_1001486_pt1 | contig 18619 bp, 24 predicted proteins | sample VirMetDEL_Mar_21_FD_184514 | JGI IMG/M metagenome (GOLD analysis project Ga0208767, IMG submission 184514) | Aqueous microbial communities from the Delaware River and Bay under freshwater to marine salinity gradient to study organic matter... | ecosystem: Environmental > Aquatic > Marine >... | reverse complement strand
TGGTGGCAAATGTGCAAAAGAGATGGAAGATGATAAAAAAGATTTAGAAGTTTCAGAAGACGATTCCAGCGTGTCAGGAAAGCGTTTCTCTGATGAAGTCAAAGATGTGCTTGCTGCATTAGAGGACTTAATCGTTAGATCCAAAGCTATTGGATTACTACGAGAAAAAGATGGTAGGAAATTGTCAGAAAAAGCTACACAAGCTTTAAGGGCGATTCAAGAAGACCTTAATGACGCTTGGGAAGAGATTGATGAAGTCATTTCTCAAGTTGGTACTGTTCCTGAAGTAGAGGAAGAAATAGAAGCTATTGCTGAAGCAGAAGCTACAGAAGTTGAAGCACCTGAGGAAATATCCGAAGATGTTGAAATCGAAGAAGCAGAAGTTGAAGTAGCAGAAGAAGTTTCTGAACCTGAGGAAGAAGTATCTGAGGAAGAGGTTGACGAAGGCATTGACGAAGTAATTCTTCAAGCACAAGTTAATCTAACAGAATCGTTAATAGCTGAACAAGAATTAGAAGACGAAATTTAAGCTAAATAGGAGATTATCGTGTCAGATATCAAAGACCTCCGAGAAAAGCTTGCTGCTAAAAGAGTTGAATTAAAAGAACTTTTTGAATCTGCAGAAGATGGCAAGTACACCTCTGAACAAAAAGAGGAAATTTCCAAAAGAAATGAAGAACTTGCTGGACTTGTAGAACAAGTAAATCTTAAATCAGCTCAAGCTAAAAATGAGAAAGCTATGGAAGTAGATTCTCAAGCAGCAGAAGCAAGCTATCCATCGGAAAAAGTAACACCTATGACTCTTGGAGAGCAATTTGTTAATACAGATGCTTACAAAAATTACAAGAGCAATGGTGTAAAAGGCATTGATTCCAAAGCTAACTTTAGCCCAATGGAATACAAAGCATCTCTTACAACCACAGGTTATCCACCAGAGGTTTTAAGAGAACCAGGCATATTAGAAACTGCCTTAAGAGATCCTAATGCTGTTATCAGTTTGTTCGATCAAATCGAATCAAGCCAAAACGCATTTTCATATCTCGAAGAAACAACCTTCTCAGACAGCGTAGCTGTTGAAAAAGCTGAAGGTGCTGCTGTTGCTGAAGGCGAACTTGCTTTCACAGAAAGAACAGAAGCCATCAGAAAAATTGGTGTTTATTTACCAGTTACTGATGAATTGTTAGCAGATGTTGCAGGTATCCAAGGATATGTCAACTCTAGACTACAAACAATGATTCGACTTCGTTTGGACAGCCAACTCCTCGTTGGAGATGGTTCTGCACCAAACTTAGAAGGTATCTTAGATGCAGGTAAAAGTTCTGTAGGTTCTACAGACTTCTCAGCTTACGCAGGTAACCTAGGAAGACTTGGAGCTTTATATGGAGCAATTACCGACATTCGTGTTAACGCTTTCACAGAGCCTGACGCAATTGTCATGCACCCAAATAACTGGAATCAAGTCGTAACAGACTTAACAGGATTTGCTGGTACATCATCTGCAGGTTATGCAGCTAATGTCCCTCTATTCATAGCATCTGGTGCTATGGGTAACGCACCTGTTGCTTCCATTTGGGGATTAAAAGTAGTTCCTACTACTGCAATTACAGAGAACACAGTTCTTGTTGGTAAATTCGGTGGTGGAGAAGCTGCTCATGTTGTTATGCGACAAGGTATTGACCTTGCTGTTTCTGACAGCCACTCTGATTTCTTTATTAAGAATCAGTTAGCTATTAGAGCAACAATGAGAGTTGGTTTCCCTGTTTACAGGCAAGCTGCTTTCCATAAGATTACAGCTTTCAATAGCTAATAATCAATAGTTTACGATAAGGGGTGGTAACACCCCTTATCGAACTTAAATAATTTTTTTTAAGAAGGAATATAATGTCAGAATTTACAAAAGTTGAAAAGAATATCTACAAGATGTCAGATGGTTCTATTTGGGAAGGTGTCCCTGCTGATTTACCAAGATCAGGTGCTTCTTTAATTGCTAAAGCAGGTAAAGAATATCCTACTGATTGGTTAAAAGAACAAGGTTGGGGTAAGAAAGAAAAAGCTCCTAAAAAAGAAGCTAAAGCTGAACCAAAGAAATCTGCACCAAAGAAAAAAGTAGAAACTAAAGCTGTAAAACCATCAGAAGATAAGTAGGTCCTAAATGGCACTTTGTACTGTTTCTGATGTAGAGAAAGTGCTAGGTATTGACTTAGGATCAACAGACGAATCTGCAGTTACTAACCTATTCATTCCTACTGTAGAAGATTCTATAGCTAATTACATTGGATATAATCCAAATTATTCTGCTTCTATTACTGAAGTATTTGATGGAGATAAAACCGAAGATTTATTTTTAAGTCGTTCTCCTGTTGTTGCTATAACTTCTGTTACTGAAGACGACAGTACTTTAGTAGCTGGAAACGAAAATGATTATGTTCTTTATGCCAAATTAGGCAGACTTCGTAAAGTTGGTAGAGAAAAATGGTCTTCTGCTAAATTACAAAATATTACAGTTGTTTATTCTGCAGGTTATTCTGATGATGTTGGTGCTGCAGAAGATATCCCGAAAGATATGAAATTTATTTGTGCAAGAGCTGCAGGAAGATTAGTTGTCGCTGCTTTATCACTATCTTCGCAACAAAGCACAGGAGAAGTAAACACAAACATTGCTGATAATACTACTGATAGTAAATTTCAATTAGTTAGAAACGAAGGTATTGGAGATTACCAGGTATCTTACGAATCAGTATTAGATCAATTAAATGCAGAAGTTTTAAATCAAAATGATAAAATGGTATTAAACAAGTATAAGAGGCAATATTTCACTTCAGCAGGTATACTAGACTAATGGAAGAATTAAAATTCCCTGATGGGACTAAACGAGAAGATGCAATTAACGAACTCATTGATGATGAGCAATTCAAAGAAATGGTGTTAAAGCAATTTAATTTTATGCGTATCAAAGGCATAAATCTCGTTCAAGACGCAGATGATATGGTAAATCTTTATCTTAAAATCTGTAAAGCTCTTGATGAATAATGGCTAGATACGACTACAAGTGTTCTAAATGTGAACACATCTTTGAAGTTACCCATTCAATACACGAAGAACCAAAGGTAAAATGTGAAAAATGTAAAGCACTATCTAATAGACAGATTAGCAGTAGGGTTAATCTCTATGGAACTGTTGGCATTGATTGGAATACTGATCCTAGTAAAGTTTCTCAATCTATGAGAGACAAGGCAAAGAAGGCCTCTAAAAGAAAAGTTAAATTTTAACTTTACTGTCTATATCAGCTTGAGCAGAAATCAAAAGTTCTTCACATAACTCTGAAGGAACTTTACTTCTTTCGTAAGCACCTTTTAAACCTTGAGTCCCTGTTTTAGAACCTCTAGGTGCAGCCTCGTGGCAAGTCATACCATTCTTACACATTTTTCTAGGCTTCCAAGGAACATTTGTCCATAAATCAGTTGGCTTCATTCTACTATCTCCATACTGACAATAAGTTACTGTATGTCTAGGTAAGTATTCTACTGCTCCCATTTTACGCATAAGCCCTCTTGGGTTTTCAATAACATAATATTTTGGTTGTAATTCATTTATTAACCAAACTGTTTGTTCAAGTAATAATAAACCTGTTTCTGCTGCCTCTGATTTAGGTTCTCTTATGCCAAATTCATCTGGTGCATTCCAATGGTGCATACAGCTTGCAATACTAAAAGTTGTACAAGGTGGGCTTGCCCAAATAAAATCTGGTTGCCAAGGAATATCTTCAGGTTGTACATTTAGCATATCTTCTACTAAATCAATTTTTGAGTAATGACCTAATGTAAATAAATCTAAACCATTATCAACTGTAAATGTTTCGTGTCCTAATTCTTTAGCAACATCAGAAAAGCTACAACTTCCTGCAAATAAATCTAATACTTTCATTGATTTTCCCTTCTTAAATCAATAAACAATCCTAATCCTGAATTTTTTAAAGATTCAACATTATTTTCTCCACAAGCAACTAGTAAAGATCCATTTGCTGCTCTTTCAGTTTTATCTGGTTTCAGTCCATTTTTATAGAAACACAACCTACCTTTTGTAAATAAAATTGCATCAGATTTTGCAACAACATTATGAAACCATAAAGTGTCTGTTCTTGAAAAAACTAAAGCAATACCATTATTATGTTTAATAAATTTATTTAGCCAAACTTCTGTATGTTTCCCATAAGGTGGATTCATCCATACATTTCCATACCATTCTTTTTTAAGACCATTGTCTATTTTTGTAAAATAATTTTTTGCAGGTATATATGGAACTCCACCAATTGGGGAAGCAACATCAAGATCAAAGGTTGTATTAAGTGCTTTAAATATTTCAGGTGGTGTATACCATTCAACTGTATTAATTTTTGCACCTTTAACTTCTGCAAAACCTTTCGGTCTATATTTTTTTTCTATCATTCTTCAAACCATTCTTCAGGAAAAGATTTATTTCTTTTTTCCACTTCCCACTCTTTAGCTTCCACATAATAATCCAATCGAACAGTAAACCATCCTAAAAACTTACTAATAGCCCTAGCTATTTCCATAATTTTAATATCTAAGGGTGCTGTAATCCAAAACCACATGAGCCATCCTCCTCGCTTTCTGTTGTACAATCTTCAGGTATTCCTGTAAATCCACCATGACCTTCTTCATCACACCTTACACCTGCACACCAAAAATTATAATGTTCTTGATATCCCATATTATGAACTAAGTCTGCAAATAAGTGATCTGGCATAGAAGGTTGTGGGATTGCAGTTCCACCCATCAGTATAACAATTATAAATCCAATCATTTTTCTTCCTTTGTTAAATATCTACTATCAAAAACAAGTGTACCAAATTTTAAACTATTTGCAATACAAATTCCAACAAATTCTGCACAAGCAGGAACTACTGCATTTCCTAACGCTTTAATTTTATCTATCCTATTTTCTTCATTTTCTACAGTTCTAGGAACAGTTTCCCAAGGTTCAATAATATATTCTTCTTGGTAAGCATTAGGATTTTCAGACAATTGACCTTTAGGATTATTACCCTCTGCAATTCTTGTAGTACTAGGTCTACTAGTAGAAACAAGGGGTGTTTGCCAAGTCTGAGGTTTCCATTCTATATCAGTAACTTCAGTCATTTCTTTATCAAATTTTAAAGGTTTTAAATGTTCTCTTATAGCATTCCAATCTTCAATACTTGGATAAGAAAAACCACTTTGATCTCTTCTAAACCAATGTTCGATTGTAGATTTTTTAATATCTGTTTTTTCTACGAGATTTTTTATTGATGTAACACTACGCATATAATCTACAAATTTTTCTTGAGTAGGTAAGTGGTCTCTACGAACCATTAAATGATTTTTATACTGTTCAAACAAATCAGGGTTTTTAATAATATCACTAATTGCAACTTGGTCTGCTAAAGTTATTTGAACCTTTTCTCCTGAAGCCCTATGAGTTTTGCCTTGCATTAGTTTAGTAGCGTGTTTCATAGCGTCTTCTTTTGCGTCAGCTAATGTAGGTGTTCTCCAAATATTATCAGAATTATAAGACCAATAGTTTGGTAATCCTAATCTTCCTGCCAATCCTGGGGGAACCCCATAAGTAAAGATATCCATTGGCTGTTCAAGCGTTTCCCAATAAGTTTTGGATTCCTCTCCCCCATATCTTGTTCTAGGGTTGATCCATGGTTTCCCTTCTTGACTGAAGGAGCTTGTTTGTTTATTGGTTTCGAGGCCTGGCTCGCTCTCGGAGTTGAGTAAAGTTTCTTGTTCTCTCTCAAGTTTCCTGTGCTTTTCCTCTTGCTCTTTTTGGATTTGTCCCCACGATATAGTGCGTTCTCCAAAGCATCCCCTTCTCTCGGCTTCAAGTAATCCATAGTGTTCGGAGTTTCCCACGATGAATACTCTTTCTCTAAGGTGCGAGGCATTAACCGAGGCTGCTGATACAACTTGCCATTCAACACTATACCCCCGACTGGAAAGGAAAGAAATAACTCTTGCGAAAGCTCCTCCCCTGTTCCCTTCGTTGTCTTTTCCTGTGAGGAGACCTCTGACATTTTCAGCCACAACCCATTTTGGTCTAAGCTCGCTAATGGCTCTTTCGAACTGATACCATAACATTCCTCGTTCATCTTCTTCACTCATTCCTTTCCTAGTACCTGCATAAGAAAATGTTTGACAAGGAAAACCCCCAATCAACATATCAACAGGTTCTAATTTAGTAAAATCTACTTCGTTGATATCTTTATTAATAACTTTAGAGTTTGGAAATCTTTTTTCTAAGACAGAACAGCAGTACTCGTCAAATTCAACTTGCCATACAGTTTGTGCATTGAAGTCTGATAATCCTCTTTCTAAACCTAGATCTAATCCACCTATACCAGAGAATAAACTACCAATTTTTAAGTTTCTGCTTTCCATAATTTCTCCCATTTATTCTCGTTTTCCCAACACCATTTGCTAGAGTTCCAATCTCTCCATTGTGTCCTATTATAGGTGTCTTCAGCTAATAGAGAGGCGAATAAAATATTGTAGTATGGCGAAAATTGAACTTTTGTAAATTCAAAACCTATATCAGATTTAGATGTTGGTCCATTGTATGGTCTTCCATAACGCATGACTACCCATTCATTCCATTTAGGTAAATCGTGTAATTTAGCAATCCAATTCCAAGTCGAGGGTATAAATTGCATGATTCCAGAATCACGATTATCAGAACGATAAGCAGTTTCATTTCCTCTTGATTCACACCAACCAATACGAACAGCAGTATCTATATTTTCATAATCAAAATGTTCGATATAATATTCTGCGTGTTCACGCATTGAAGCAGGAATTTCTTGCCTACACTCAAGAGTTGTATTAATAAACTCTGTTTCTGTTCCTATAAGGGGTGTAGAAAAACTTGCTAAAAATAGCATACATTCAGCTATCACACTTCTCCTTTGTTTGTTTAGCTTATATTAATTTTTTAGCGTCTTCAACTGCTTTATCTTTAGATTTACCTGCACCTGTACCAATTAAAACAAATGTTTGTTTAGTACCTACAGATTTGATCTTAAATAGGTCAGCTTCATGACTGCTCATATATGGATTCCACCTAACATGGATCATATACTCTCCAAAATGAATTTCTTCGTCTTGAAGTGCTTTCGCAGTATCGATATAAGGTAAATTTACCAATACATCTCCTCTTCTATCTGATACTTAATTATAAACATAAAATTTGCAATATTGCAATCTTATGTTACAATTTTATTATTCTAATAAGATAGAGGAGATTATGAAAGTAAAAAAATATACAGAGAATCAATTAACAAGAGATCAATTAGTTGAAATATTTATTAATAGCCCACAAAAATCCAATATGGAACTTGGTGCAGAATTAGGTGTTTCAAGAGAAAGAATTAGACAGCTTAAAAATCAATTTGGTTTACCAGGAGTTAGAGAATTTAATCAAGATATTTTTAGAAAAGCATTAGTAGCTATTGAAAATGGTTATGGCAACTTAAATTCTAATTTGTTTAAGCATATTCCTAATTTTGCATTAACAAAATTGAAAACTTGGATGGAAGAAGATCCTGAAGTTAAAAGACAAGTCGAAATTGCTTTGAAGAAAGCGTACAAAAAAAGTTACAACCCTGATTTCAAAGTCTGTAAACAATGTAATGTAAATAAACCTATTGAAGACTTTTATGTATCTAAAGATGGAAGAGATAAAAGAAACAGAAAATGTAACCCTTGTAATAAGAAAACTGTTCAAGAATATTACAAAAAAAGAAATGTAACAGAACCTAGTGTTACTGAAAAAACTTGCAGTATGTTAAAAGAACTAGGACCACTTCCTGCTGAATTTTTTTATAAGTCAAGAAAAACAGGAACAGGTTTGCAATATTCTTGTAGGCAATATCAAAATGCTTATACAAAATATAGAAACGAATATGCAAAGATTATGAAAAATCCAAATCAAAATGAAAGATTTTTACTTTTATCACAACTTGGAAATTGGAAATTGAAAGCTAAAGAAGAAGCACGAGTTGAAGTAACGAGAGATTTAGCAAAGCTGGAAGCTAAACAAATTTTCGGCTAGTATTAAATATACTATCTGATTTGAAAATAGTCGGTGGGCATTTCTACGAAAGTAAAGATTTCGCCAAGTCCATCGACTGTTTTCTTTTATCCCACAATTCTCAATGTTATAATTGAGGTATGCCTAAATTAACCACAGCTTTACTCAATGAATCCATAGATATTGAAAGATATTCAAGTACAAATACTTTAGATGATAGAGGAAATTTAAATCAAGAATTTAGCTCAAGTTCTACAAGTGTCCAAGCAAGAATTATTTTTGCAAAAGAAAACACAGAAGATAGAAATGAAGAACTTGAAGAAAATTTAGTTAAATTAAGATGTACAGTTCCTGCTGATACAGATGTAACTACAAGAGATAGAGTTTCTTATGATTCAAGAAAATGGAACATAAAAGGTGTTGAAGTAGTTAAAGATAGATTTGGTAATGTTTTTTATAAAAAATTAATTCTTGAAAGTGGATATTAATGAAAACAGGTCAAGGTTCTCAAACTGCAAGTAGAGTAGTACAACAAATTAAAGGTGCTTCTCTTAGAAGTTTTCGTGTAACAGAAACTTTAAGAAGAATTAATAGATACTCAGTATTTGCAGACAAACAAATATCTGAAGTAGGTTTCCCAGCAGATTTAAATGAATTAAGAAGTTATGTTTATACCTTTTCAATTATCAACAATGATTTACGAGCATTTGTTCCTTCAACATTCTTAAATAATTTGTCTCATAGGGCTTTAGTAGTAGGTAGGTCTATTGGAGACTATAACGCTGTTAAGAATACAATGTTAAGACTTGCAGGAGAAGGAAATGTAGCTGGTATTGGAGAAAGAGCTGTAAGGCGTGTAGGTGGAAGATTATCTGGTAAATTGTTAAATGGTGTTATTCCTTCAGGAGAAAGTGTTTTTACTAGAGCTATATTTCGTGGTGTAAGATCAGTTGCAGGTGCTAACTTAACAATTGAAATGGATAGATATTTAAAAAAAGCTAAAGCAGAAAATAGAGACGCTGCTATTTTGTCTGCTAATTTTAGTAGATTAGCTAAAAGAGGAGAAGTTAATGCTGAAGTTGTGGCAAAGTATATTCACGACCAAGTTTATGCAGCAACACCTGTTGATTCTGGTGCTCTTATAGAAACCTTGTATATGAGAAAAGGTAGGACAAATAAAAACGCTAAAAGGACACCACCTGATTACATTGTTGGTATAGGTAATGTGCAACCTATGCCTGATCCTAGGGTTCCTTATCCTTGGGTTATAGAATTTGGTATCAATAAAGGATTTGGAAGACATAATGAACCTCAAGTTGATTTATATTTTCCTATTCCAAGAAGATTTAAATTTTTACAAAGAGTTACAGGACCTAGACCTGAAGGAGATAATTTCTTTGGTGGATATTACAATAATGACAATAGACATCCTTATCAAAGATCTGAAAAAAACTATGGTAAAGGTGCTATGGTTAGACACGCCTTAATGAATGTATTAAAAGAAGGTAGAAAAAGAAAAACATACAATACAGGTATTCCTAAATATAAAACAAATCCATTTAAAGAATTAGTTTGGGATCAAGCAGAAAGTGGTATTAATGGTGGATATAGTACTAGATCAGGACCTACACCTTTCTAATGGCTATTAATTTACCTGATTCAGAGATATTGTTTAGAACTTGGGCTCTAGACCAAAGTATTATTACTAATGAAATTGGAACAAGGATAGCTACAAGACTTCCTTCTAATGCAGTTTTACCTTTTGCAGTATTTAGTCTATTGGGTTCTGGTCCAGAGAATATCGACAGCTCTCCATTGTGGGTAGCTAGTATTCAAATCAATTGTTATGGTGGTAAATATGGAGCTGATGGAACTAAAGCCACTCCTGATTTTGCTTCTGCTTTTTCTTTAGCTAACGCTTTTGTAAGAAGTGCTTTTGACTTTAAACAAAAAAAATATGAGATAACAGGAACAGATGGAATTATCTATGGTTTTAATCCTATCGAAGGGCCTGCAAGGCTAGACACAACAGACAACGAATTGGCTCGCTATAATGTAAATATAGGTATGTATTATGGAGAAGCATAATGAAAAAAATTAAGCTGAACCCTTTTATTAGAGTTTTTGATGCTATAAGAGATGAGAAGCTAGACATTATTGTCGGTGCTGATTGGGTTGAAGTTAACGATTCCGATTGGAAGCGTATGAAAGATTCTCAAACAAAGCAAGGCGATGTTTTGATTCCAACTTTTATAGAACAAAAAGAAGGTATGGGCGAAATTAAATCACTTGTTAGCGAGAAAATCGCTATAAGTGAAGAGATGGAAGAGTTTGAAATAGAGGAAGAGGACAAAGTATTAGAAGAGGAATGACAAGTTCCTCAGAAGTTATAGGTAGGTATAAGTAATGGCACAAAGTATTACTGAAGTTCTCTTGGGAACAGGTACTCTGTATACTTGTTTGGAATCTGATCTAAATGGAGAGACACCAAGTGCGTCTTTCCCAGCAGATCCAGATGAAACTCCTTCAAGTTCATATTTCACAGATATCGGTTATTCCGAAGGTGGATTTTCATTAGAATATGATAAGACATTTGAAGATGTCATGGTTGCAGAAGAGATTGATCCAATTAAGACAATCAAGACTGCACAAGAAGTAAGAATCACAGGCGAAATTGCACAGGCTTCATTAGCGAACTTAAAACTCGCTATGGCAGGTGGAACAATAGCAACAGCTACTCCTGAAGCAGGTTATTCAACTTTAACTCCCCCAACAACAGATTCGTTCTTAGAGTATGGTCTTTTGTTAAGAGTTAATGCACCTGGAACAGATGAAGCTGGAACTGCTAAAGCTAGAGACATTCAAGTCCCTAGAGCAGTTAATATTGGAGCTTTCTCTATGGTTCATGCTAAAGCACCACAAAAAGTTACAATCACAATTGAATATAAAGTGTTGAAACCAAATAGTGATGCACCATTTAGCAATATATTTAAAGTTATAGACGCTGTTTAACAGCAATTAGTATAGGAGAGTTATGTCAGAATATAAGGACTTCGATAAAGCTTATGAAGAGCTTACACAAAAAACGCTAGACTTTAAGGTAGCTGGAAAGAAATACAGTATTCCTGGACAGCTACCAGCTAGTGTGGTTTTAGGACAATTATCAATCATCAACGAACAAGGATTGGTTGATCCTAAACAAATAGGTAAATTCTTAGAGCAATTGTTAGGAGAACAAGTTCTCAAGGATATGATGGATAACAAAGTATCGTGGAAACAATTGGAAGAATTATTAAATTGGCTTTTGGTTCAGTATGCAGTAATACCTGATCCAGACGCACCTGCTGAAGAAGTAGCAGAAGGGGAAGAAGATTCCCCAAAATAACAATCTCTATTGACGATGTCTTAGAAAGATTTTCTTCAGTAGAGGCTGACTTCCATCGTTTCTACAATATTGATCCTATGTCAATAACTTGGAGAAAGTTTAAAGTTCTTTTGTTCTCTTTAGTTTCTCAAGAATCTTCCTTTTATGCACCTTATCACGCAGAAATGTATGAGGAAATGAAAGAAAAGAACGATAAAGAATCCGATTTTACAAAAAATAAGCAAAAGACAAGAGTTTCATTAGATATGGCAATGAACGATTTAGGAGTAAATAATGGCTGATTTCGCAATAGGTATTGCAGTCAAGCAGTTTTTAGGTAAAGCAAAATCTGAATTATCTTCTTTTGCAGGTCAAGCTACTCAAACAATCGGAAAAATTGGTGCTGCATTAGGTAACGCAGCTGGAACAGCAGCACTAGCTTCATTTGCAGGTTTATCTTTAGCACTAGCAGGTTCTGCTGTCGCTGCAGTTCGTTTTGAAAATGAGTTTGCCAATGTTAAGAAAACAATGTCTGATGTCTCAGATCCAAAAGTTTTTGAAAAAATACAAAATGATTTAGTAAAACTATCTACTCAAATTCCTATATTCGCTGCTGAATTAGCACAAATTGCAACTGTTGGTGGACAGTTAGGTATTGGTGCTAACGACATTACTCAATTTACTGAAGTAGTAGCTAAATTAGGTGGTGCTACAAATATGAGTTCCGAACAAGCTGCTACAGGTATGGCTAGGTTCTTAAATGTAACCAATGAACAAATGGATACAATTGGTAAATATGCCTCTGTTCTTGTTGAGCTTGGAAACAATACTGCTGCTACTGAAGGAGAAATATTACTTCTTGCACAAAACTTTGGTGCTACAGGCGAAATTACAGGTCTAGCAACTGAAGAAATACTTGCATTCTCAGCAGCTATGAGAGAAACAGGTCAGCAATCCCAGGCAGGTGCTACTGCTTTAGGTAAATTATTCTTGAACTTATCTGACGCTGCCAAAATTGGTGGTAAAGAAATGGCAGTATTTGCACAAGTAGCAGGACAAGATGTAAATGAATTTAGACGCTTAATAGAAACAGACATAGGTAGTGCTGCACAAATTTTCCTAAGTGGCTTAAATAAAATGAATGCAGAAGGTAGATCTACCACTGCTACTTTAGAAGATTTAGGTTTAGGTACAATTCGTGTTCAAAGAGCTTTACTTTCTTTAGCTAACAACGAAGAAGGGCTAGCAGAAGCTAGACAAAGGGCTAATGCAGAAGCTATAACTCAAAATGCTTTAAATGAAGAGGCTGCTGAAAAATTTGATACTGTAGCTATGCGTATGCAACAATTCAAATCCACTATGGGTGCTGCTGCAATAACATTAGGTCAAACTTTAATGCCTTTATTAAAAGGATTAGCTGGATTACTTGTTAAAGTAGCTGACGCTATGTATGGCTTGGCTCAATTATTTGCAGATATGCCTGCAGTTTTATGGACATTGATGGCTGCTCTCGGTGCTTTATCAGGAATTTATCTTGTAAAACTTGGTGCAGAAGCAAGTGCTACTTTAAGTATTCTTAAAAAATTATTAGTGTTTATGACTACTACAGGTGCAATATTGACAGTTATAGCTGGTGCTTTAATTGCTGTAGGTAGTGCTTATAAAAAATATAAAGATGATGTAAAAGGAGTTGCAGAAACATCAGATCTTGTAAATGATACTTTAGAAAAATTAAATTCGACTTTAGGTAGAGGCTTTGAAGCAAAACCTATAGATAAAGATACTTGGGAAAGTTTTCTATCTAACTTACCTGAAGCTACTAGAGAAGCTTTGTTAAAAGGTGTTGAACAAGGGTTACTAGGTCCCGAAACATTTGACGCATTGGTAGCACTTGGACCAGAACTTAGTGATGAAATTATGACAGCATTTGAAAACGCTACCTTAGAAACAGGGTTTTTGGGTGGTGCAGAAGCTGAAAATTTAACAAAATTAATAGAAAAGTTAGAAGGTATGGAGTTACCTCCTGCACTAGATGGTGTTCTGGAAATTATCAAAGATTTACAAAAAGGAGTTTCAGACCAAGGGTTTTTTGACCAATTTTTAGTAGATGAAGATTTGGAAGAAAAAAGAGCTCAACTAGATGCAATTTTTTCTATTTTAACTGGTGCAAGAGATAGAGAAGCAAATGTAATGTCCCAAATTAAAGCTGATTTAAGAGAGATTCTAGGAGGCGAAGCATTTAGATCTAGGGAAATTCAGAGACAACTAGAAACTAAAGAGGGTACTTTGGCATTATTAAAATCAATGGTTAATAAATACCCTCAATTAAACAAATATATTAAAGGTTCAGTAGACGAAGCAGGAGACTTAGGCGAAGAATTTGAAGCTGTAGAAAGCAATTTAGATTCTTTACTTAGAATTGTTAACGATTTCAGAACACAAATAGATAATTTATTTGCTCCTACTGAGGCACAGTTTAAAGCAGGTATGACTGAGAGAGAGCTTGTAAAAGCACATAAAGAGCACGCTGATTTACACAAAGAACAATCAGATTTAACTCAGGAAGAATTAGATTTAGCTCAGGAAAAAATAGATTTAGCTAAGAAAGATTTAAGAACTCAAGAAGAAAAACTTGAAATGCAAGAGTTAGAAAATGAAGCTCTTGAAATAGAAAAGAAAATTAGAGATGGTTTAGCCTTATCTGCTAATGACCAACTTCGTAAAGAAAAACTAAAAAAAGAATTAGCAAGAGTAAACGCAGCTGCTGCTCAAGGATCATTAGAGTTTGCAGACTTAGAGAAAAAAGCAATACAAGAGCAAATTGACGAGATTGATGGGAAAGCTCTTACACAAGCAGACGCTGATGCCAAGCGTAAAAAAGCTGCTGAAATATTAGCAACTGCTGAAGAGCGTAGATTAGATAGGTTAGCTGATATAGACGAAAGAAGATTAGAAATACAAGAAAGATTAGCTGAAATTCCTGACGAAATATATGCAAAACATTATGATATTCACAAATTACAAAAAGATAGTATTAATGCACAACTAGATATGATTCAAGCACAAGCAGATTTTAATACTTTGAAAGAAACAGAATTAAGAATGACTGCTGAATTACTTGGTCTTAATATGTCAATGATTGATGGACAAATGACATTAATGAACCACGCAAGGGTTGAATCAGGACCTATGGGACAAAGTTATTTAAATAAATTATTAACAAACTTACCAATCTTACAAATGTTGCTTGGATATAATTCTACAAATTCTGCTACAGGTCCCCAAATGGAAGAATTGTATGATGCTTGGAAATATAGTGGATCAAGTTTTGGAAATATGAAACCTACATATAAACACGCAGGTGGTGCTTTTAAAGGTGGTAAGAATTATATTGTCGGAGAATATGGACCTGAAAGATTAAAAGCATTCCCAGGTGGTGGTGGAATGATTACCTCTATGGGTTATGGACCTAATAGTGGTAGTGGACAGACAATAAATCATGTTACACTTAATGTAACAGGGCTTCCTTCAGATCCAATTGCTGCTAGAAGAACTGCTCAGTTAATTCAAAAAGAACTTAACAAACTTAAGTCTGATGGTAGGAGTGGAATTGTTAGATAATAGAACAGGAAAAGATTTAGAACCTTGTTCACAATGTAATGATTACTATTACAAAATGCCAAGTATGGAAGTTTGTAGTAGATGCAAATTAAGGAATCAAATTTATGAGTTTTAAAAAACCACCAAAAAATATGCGTTCTTTAAAAAGAGGAATACTTGGTCGTATGAAAGAAGGCGAAGATATAAACCAAATGCTTGCACCCTACCCAAGAGAAATGCAAGTAGAAATAGTTACTTGGATTAAAAGGAAACTAGATGGCTAATACAATGACAATAGGGAGAATTACTTTTACTTCTCCTAATTCTATTTCTGAAAGTTCTATCCAAACAGGGCAACGAAATTCTTTGGATAGAAGTTTTACTTTTGATGGAATATTATGTGGAACAGGCACAGGTCAAGACTACATAGATAGTTCTAAAAAATTAAGAGACGAGTTGATTTCTATGGGCAACTCAGACTTATTGTTACCTATTACTTACGAGGGAGATACAACCATGGCAGGATTTGGAAAGATTACTTCCATGGATGTATCCCCTGTGAAATTAGCAACAGGTTATTTTTCATACTCAATAGGTTTTGAAATGAAAGGTAGACCTTCTGAAATGATGTTTGAAAGTAATATGTCAGGAGCTTTACTTACTAATTCACATAGCTTAACTACAAGCGATACTACTTATGGACCTTTTCACGCAGTTCCTGTTAATACTTATAACTACAAACACGATTCAAGACCTGCAAGAGGTTTAAGAAATACTGAAAATGGAAATGTATCTATATTTTATGCTTCTGATCTTAGAGATAACGCAGCTAATTGGATTTGTGAACCTGCAGATTTTTACAAAGGTGCAGTAAAGATAACTATTGATAGCACTGTAAAAACAGGTTATCTAACAAGAAATTTACCTACAGGCGTAGAAATATCTAATGGATTAATAAAGATTACTTCAGGTAGCACTGCTTCTGAAAGTAGATTCGATTTGCAGTTTTATGACAATGGTACCTGGTCGAGTGCAAGAGAGATTGCAATATCTTTAGGAACAGCAGAAACAGAATGGAATGTTTGGAAAACAGTTCAAATACTTAGAAATGAACCACAAGAATGTGTCGTGAGATTTACAACATATTCAGAAGATAGTTATGGCGATGGAACATTAACAGTTGATGTTTCTGTTAAAAGAGGAGCACACCACGCAACATTAATTATTAGCGATGAAGGAACCCCTGATAGAGCTCCTACTTCAAGAAAAAATTTAAAAGTTATTGACTTTAATGATATGACTGACGACACAGGATATATGATTGAAGATACTGCTGATAGTGATGGACAGAAATTTATGATTGGAAGCCCACAAGGATACACAGCAGACGCTACAAATGGTTTGATATATCTTGAAAGTGAACAGTTTAAGACTTTTGTTGGTTATGTTTATAACTCAGCAGATCCTGAACTTTATGATTCAGCAGATTCAATAAGAGATCAATACTTAGAAGGATTATACGAGAATATTAGATTAGTGAGGGCATAGTGGCAGTTACTGAAAGATTAATGGGTACAGGTAACTTCGCTGTTACTTTTTCACAAGAATTTACACCAACTGAGATTATTGAATCTATTAAAGAATGGGGACACATTGTTATTACCCCACAAGAAGTAGATGTCAACACCTTATCAGATTCTGATATATTATCTACTTCAAGATATACAGGTATTGTTCTTAATCGTTCACTTGAAGAAGGTATTGTTTCTATAAATGGACAAGGACTTCAACTATATCTAGGAGATGGAAACTCTAAAGGTATGGTCATTGCCGAATCTAAAAACATAGGTAAAGTTCGTGTTTATACAAACACTACTTTATCTGAAACTTTATTTAACTCTACAGTAAGTTCAGGAAAACCTTTTGGAATTATGCGTAATGAATTAGGTAATACGCAATCAATAACACAAGGAACAATATATAACCCTAGTGGAACTTATATTGGTCAACATTTCGTTCAAACTGCTTTAGCTGCACTCAAAGAAATATCAGAATATTTAAATGTTGAATATAGAATTAACGCTGATGCAACTATAGACGCAGGACCTCCAGCAAATTTATTTAATGGTGTTAATACAGATCCAACCACAATAGTTGTTAAAACAGGATATGGAGAAGATCCTAATTTCGATGGCGTTGTACCACAAGGTTTAAGAACAGAGTTTGATGCAACTGATTGGGTATCAAGAGTAGATTTTATTGGAGAAGTTGGTTACTTTGATACACCAACTGATGTTGCAGGAGAGGCCAATTTATCGTCAAATCCTTATAAAGATTTACATGGCAATTCTTTAACTCGTGTTGGATTAGTACAAGAACCAGAAATCCCAACAGACCAATTAAATTCAAGAGCACAATTAATGCTGAACGAAATGGCTCGTGTTAAAAAAGTTCTTAACTTAGACCTTGAACAATATGAAGTATCAGGAGATATGCAAGCAGGAGATTATATATTTGCTTTCGACCCTGATATTGGATTCGTAGATACTTCTGTAGATGCTTCAGCAGAAAGCAGAAATTTATACGAAGTAACATTTAGAGGTCAAGTTATTACACCTGTGAAAGTTCGTGTTATAGGAATTACATTTCCAATTGTTAATGGAATGGGTGTTTATTTTAGAGATAAAGATGGTAATTACACAGACTTAACTCAGTATGTTCAATTTGAAAGTGGTTCTGCTCAAGTAGAACTAGGAGATGTCATAAGATTTATCGGAGACGATATGAGATTTGACGAATACTCATTGAACAAAACAACTGCAGGTGTTTTCTCTATTCCTGATTTACCTGATACACCAACACTACAATCAGGTTCTTATTTAGATACAACAGGAAACTCAAAAGGATTTATTAGAGTAACAGTAGATAAACCAACTAATGTTGATGGTTCGCAGATTACAGATGGTAGCCATTACAGAGTTAGATATAAAAAAGTTGGAGATTCACAATATTCTTATCAAAACTTTCCATTTACAGGTGTAAGCACAGAAAGTTTATTACTACAAGATTTAACAATTGGATATGTCTATCAAGTAGGTGTAGCTGTCATAGATAAATCAGGATTTAAGAAAATGTCTGCTTACGATGGCACAGGAGAAGATTTATATACTGATAGTTCAAGTATCAACCCTAGCTATGCCACTAACGCAAGAGTTGAGATAGAAAAAGATGGTCAAGCTCCTTCTCAACCTAAACAAGCACAATCAATCGCAGCAGGTCCACTTCGTGTCCAGGTTACTCATTATCTAGGAAAAGCAGGAACAGATAGTGGTGGAAATCCTTATGGAAACTTTACTCTTGAAGGCGATTTAGATTACTTAGCTGTTCACGCAGTTACACAAGATGGCAATACTTCAAATTTTACTATTGACGAAGACAACAAAATAGGAGAGATAAGAGTTACAGCAGGTAACTTACTTCAATCTATCCCTGTTATTGGAACTATGGAATTAGAAGATAGCGAAGACTATTACTTTAGGTTTGTTGCTGTCGATAAATCAGGAA
>Ga0208767_1001485_pt1 | contig 18627 bp, 11 predicted proteins | sample VirMetDEL_Mar_21_FD_184514 | JGI IMG/M metagenome (GOLD analysis project Ga0208767, IMG submission 184514) | Aqueous microbial communities from the Delaware River and Bay under freshwater to marine salinity gradient to study organic matter... | ecosystem: Environmental > Aquatic > Marine >... | reverse complement strand
TTACAGGACTTATGGCGAACATGGCAAAGATTAATATACTTGGAACTATTGCTATGGAAGATGCAGTGTTTACAGAAACAAACATTGTTGGAGAAATAGAATCAGGTAAGTATAGAAAAGGTAGAGGAGCTGTAAACTATTTTGCTCCAGGTTCTTCTGTATCAAAACCTGTTAACAATTTACCATACCAATTATTTCAACAAGTAGATAGATTAGAAAGACACCTTAGACTTGGTGCAGCTTATCCAGTATCTGATGATGGACAATCACCTAACTCATTCGTTACAGGTAGAGGATTAGAAGAACTAGGTCAATCAGCTTCTTTACACGTTAGAGAATATCAAGGAATTTTAAAAGAAGCTATGGAACAGTTAGATGCAAAACGTCTTGAATATGATGAAATTATGTTTCCTGATAAACGTAAACCTATTGCAGGTATGCATAATGGAACAGCGTTTAAAGAAATGTATACACCAACATCTGACATAGCTGAAATGTACGATACACGAAGAGTGTATGGGGTAATGGCAGGATTTGATGAGCCACAAAAAATAATTACAGGGTTGCAATTAAAACAACAAGGCATCATTGATACACAGACATTACAAGAAAACATGGATGGATTAGATAACATTACAAAGATAAAAGACAGAATTAATGCAGAAAAAGCAGAAACAGTTTTGTTTGAATCTTTAATGTCACAAGCAGCACAAGGTAACCCACAAGCTACTCTTGCTGCAATAGAGATTAGAAAAAATCCACAAAATATGACTGACATACTTGATAAGTTTTATACAGCAGAAGGTGAAGAACCTAGTGAAGAAGAATTAGCATTACTAGGACAACAAGGTGGACCGCAAATTCCTACAGGTCCAGGTGGTGGATTACCAGGATTAGAACAAGTATTAGGAGCAATAGGTCAAGGACCACCTCCACAAGGAGTTCCTAGTGGGTAACGAAGAAATATTAAATAAATTTTTTGACATGATTAATAATGAAGATTGGTCAGAAGATGTTTTTGTAGGTATAAAAAATAGTATACCAACTGCACCTACTACTCAGTACATTACAATACCAACACCACATCCACATTTTTTTATTAATTTAACATTTGAATACGAATACAATCCAACATTAGGAGATGACTTATATGAGTAAATACAATAGAGGTAGAAAAAGTAAAGCATTACAAGAAGCTACTGACTTGACACAAGGAGGTGCATTTGCAGATATTGTTGCGCCACCAAGAATGGAAGGCGACCCAACAGGACAAACGACAGCATTAGAACAACAAGCAGATGCTATAAGCCCAATACAAGAACAATCTCCATCAACAGGTGGTATGCCTAGTATTCCTAACTTACCTCCAATTAATGTTGCAGCACCAACTAATAAAATGTCAGAACCTGTAACTGCAGGAATACCTATTGGACCTGGAGATAATGGTGGTATGCCTATAGCTACAGATACAGTAGCAAATATTTTTAAAGCAGCGAAAAGAGTTATGCCTGACCCAATATGGGATGAGCTATTAGAAGCCGACTTCGACATAGGTTAATATGGGAGTATCAGGTAATTTCTTCTTACCTTCTCAGGTAAAACAAAACATTGCAAATAAAACTAATAAGAACGTTAGTGAAATTTCGCAGTTTGAAAGAGCAATTACACCTGACTTAGCAGAAGCTATGCGTGATATGGCATATGCATATCCTTCAATGGATAAACGTCTTATTGCTTACTTACCGTTAATGGGTTTAAAAGCAGATGACGAAGATACTTTAAAAATTGCACAAACACAACAACGTGCAATGGAAAAGAAACAACGTGTAAAAGTTAAAACACAAGTTAATCCATTTAGAAGAGGTGCGCAATTATCTTTCTTAGCAATGGATTCTGCTTTTCAAAATATATCAAGAAACTTTAAATCATCTGTTGTTGCTGCACAAGCTAGTGATACATCAGTGTCTAAAGCAGTATTAGGAAATACATTAGCAGGTATAGTACCTGGAGATAATTTAACAGAAACAATTAGAAAAACTACATTAGGTAAAGATTTTAATGAGAAATATAATTCTACAAAAGAAGCATATGGAGAAAATGAATTTCAACGTGTGCTTAAAGAAAGAGCAGAAGGCAGACCTTTAAACTTAGGTACTGGTATTTTGCCTAATTCAATAGCGTTAGAAGATACAGACGTATACAGTAAACAGATTAAATTAGGTAAGACACCAACAGAAGCATTTGAAGCTGCAGCAAAAGTTTATGGTAGACCAATTACAGAAGATTTTAGAAGAGATGAATACCAGTTTAAATACACAACAAAAACAGGTGAACGTATACCTATATCACCTGGTCGTGTAGTAGCAGCACAATTTTCACAAGAGGGTGATTTAAGATATGCTTTAGCTTCTACCATTATTGATGGTGCATTTAGATTAGGTGCAGACCCAATTAACTTATTATTAGGTTATGGTGGTGCAGCTAAGACAGCAGGTAGAAAAATTGTTTCAAAAGCTGAAGTTGCACAATATGTAGATGATGCAGCGTTTATGACTAGAGCATTACAAACATTTAAACCTACTAAAAAAGGTGCAGAAGCTAGACGTTTAACATTTGGTAAAACAGCAGAACAAGTTATGGATTCTAAATGGGGAGATAAATTTGTTGAGGCACTAGCACAAAATGATTCTGTTGCAAGATTAAAAGATATACCTGCATTAGGTAAGGTAGATGTAAAAGTACTTAACTTACTTACAAAAGTAAAAGATAAAAGTTCTATGAAAGAAATAGTAATGACACTGTTAAAAAACGGTGATTTATCTGACTTGATGGTTGCTCCATATTCAGGAACGTTTATAGGTAAAGAAATAGCTGAAGCATCATTTGGAACACCATTAACTAAATTACCTATGCGTCAATCTGTTGTTGCAGATATGGCTAATGAACTAGCAAAGAAATATGCAGGACAATCTGTAGACATTGCTCCACTTAGAAATACTATTGGTGCGTTATTAGGTAAAGTAAAAGACGACCCATTCAAAGGTGTTGTCGGTATAGGTGGTGCTTTAAAATATGCATTGCCACAAAAGGTAAAAAGGTTATTTGACTTAGCACCTAGCAGAATGGCATCAGTAAACCATATAGGTGAAACTATAGAAAACATTGATGCAATAATGATTACTCTAGGTGAAGATATAACTACAAGAGATTATTACATTCGTGAATTGTTAGAAGCAAGAAATCAAGATGATATAACACGTATTGTTAGAACCATGAATAAGCGTATAGAAATTAAAGTCAAACAAGATAATCCTGATTTAGCTGATGAAGATGAGTTAGTTAAAGGCGTAATGGACTTTATTAATAATGAAATAGTAGAAAAAAGAAAATACTTTTATGATGAGAAAGGACAACCTCTATCTTTTCCTGGTACTAAATTTAAGTATCGACCTGACAGAGTAGATGAACAAGGAAACATACTAGAAGCTACAGAGATAGCTGTACCTACAGCATTTTCTATTGGACAGTTTGCAGATAACTTTACACCACTAATTGACTACAAAGAACTTGGTAGGTCATTAGCTTCTTTTAGAAGAATCGTTGGTCCAAAAAGAAGTGGTTTAAGAAGTTTAGTATCTACAACATGGGGTAAATCAAATTACAAATTAACTGAAAAAATATTACAAAATGCAAAAATACCCACTAAAGGATTAAAGAAAAACTTACGTACAGGACAAACATCACTAGCACCTACAGGTTGGATAGATTATTTATATTCAGATTACATAATGCAACGTGCATTAAAACCATCATGGATGTTGAGGTTTGCATTGACATTACGTGTACCACCTGAAGAAGCTGTACGTATTGCTATGTATGGTGGACCAAATGTATTTACACATCCATTGTTATTAGCTTCTATGAAAACAAATGGTTTATTTAAAAACAGTCCATTAAACGTACAGTTAGTAGATAGCGTAGGAGAACAACTATGGTCTACGTCTATAGCTGCAGACCAAATAGATTCAGTAGCAGAAACATTAGGTAACGTAGATTTACAAAAATCATTACAAACAATTAAATATGATGACATACAGCAGATAATGAAAGTTACAAGATTAAATACAAATGCATCAGGACAAGTAGGCGATTCGTTTATACAAAATGCTATTGATGGTGGTAATGCTACAGATTTTGCATTTGATGAAATTAAAGGACAACTAAAACAACTTAAAACACAAAAAGTAGAGAGTGCAGAACTTTTGGGTAGGACAATAGAACTGCGTGACAATATTTTTCCTTTTGCTAATTTAAGTAAATTAACAAAACCCATATCAGTAGTGCCTAATAAAAAATATAAACAAATAATAGAAGTAGAATCTCGTGAAGAAATAACACAAGCAGTACAAAATTATGTAAAAAATCCATCTATAGAAATGCAACTAAAAAAATTAAACCATGGTGTATCTATACAAATAAAAAATAATACTGTAATACTTGATGTAGCATTGCAACTTGATAGTGGTAGCACAGCAGCAGAAGCAGAAGTAGCATTAAAAAATGCATTAAGTATTGCAATTAAAGCACATCAACCAAAAATATATATACGAGAAAAAGCGTTTAGTTTACTACCTGACACTAATCCTATAAAAAACTCAGCTAAATATATTGAGGGTACAGGTGTATTTGAAATTAATGTATATAGACAACCTGATGCACGTATAGATAATGTAGATATTAATTCACCTGTAATAAAAGAAGTTATGGAATACTTGTTTGATAGTAACTTTCAAACAGCTAAAAAAATAATAAACAAGAAAGGTGGATATGCACAAGCTGCACCTTCAGGTACTTTCTTTAATACAACATCTGAGTATGTCAGTACTATGTCAGAACAATCTCTGTTAAAAAGATTAAGTCCACAAGGTAGAGCATTAAATGCTGCTGAAGATTTTTACATTAATGTAGATAAATATATTGTCGAAGATGGTGGAGCAAAAATAAATCCACAATGGTGGCGTGGTTGGATTCACGACATTATGCAAAAAGCTAATGACCCATTGTATGTTGTAGTAGCTAGAGATGGTGCTAATAAAGCTATGGATTATTTTACTAATACTACACAAGGTAAAAAATATATTAAAGAATTAATACGTAGAAGTGATGACCCTGATGTAAGAGCTGTTTTAAATAACGAAGAAGATTTATTAAAGTATTTAAAATCTGCTGAATATGAAGTAGGCAGATTGCAAGGTAATCAAACAAGAAAGATATTACGTGGTGGACAAGAGATAACTGAAGAACAAGCAGGACAAATGATACGTAATGCTGATGGTAGTTTTAACTTTCCTGATTACGAAGTAGATTTAAACATGGGTGCAAAAGATGTACGTGAATTTATAGCTAATGGTGGTTTTCTTAAAGGAGAAGATTATTTAGAATTATCACAAAAGTATGCTGTATTAAGTAGTAAGTCAGAAAAATACTTTGGAGATTTCTATAATAAAATAAAAAATGTGTTTGATGAGGATATAGTAAAAAATGACTTAGGTCCAAGAACACAAGCATTTAATAACAATCCTAATTTAACAGTCACAGGACAGATGGCTACAAGTGCTTTAAACAGATTTGACCAATTTTTAGGCACTGCTTATAGCAACTTATTAGCTAAACCTTCTGACTGGTTAAACCGTGACCCTATGTTTAGATGGTCTTTTTATACATTAGCTGAAGATTTAATGCCGTTTATGACAGAAGATGTTAAGAAAGAATTTATTGTGGGTGCAAAGACATGGATAGATGGTAGTGATTTATATAAAAACTTACTGAAGAAATCAGATTTACCTGCAGGTGAAAATAGTATTGAAACACTAGAACAAGCAGAAACATTACTCAAATACAAAGCTATGGAAGAAGTTAAAAATCTTTTATACGCTAGTTCTGATAGACACGTGTTGTCTGATGTTATGTCATCCTATATACCGTTCCCTGAAATATGGCAAGAAGTCATAAAGACTTGGGGTAAGTTGTTAATAGAAAATCCACAAAAGTTTAATAGAACACGTATAGGTATTGATAGAGGTAAAGATGCAAAACCTTGGGATACAGATAACGCATTCTTTACATCAGACCCAGTTACTGGTGAGTTAATGTTTAATTATTTAGACGTAGCTAATGTTGCAACATTTGGAATACCTAAACTCATTGGTAGTGCATTTGGTTTTGCACCACTACAACAAGGTTTATTAGGAGAAGATTTAAGAGATGAAGGTGTACAAGTTAAACCTTATGGTTTCTTAGAAGGTCTTAACTTAATATCTGCAAATGGTTTTTCACCTGGTTTCGGACCTATTGTTACTTTGCCTTTTAAATTCTTAACAAAAATAGCAACAGTACCTGGATTCTTTAATGATTTTATACTAGGTAACTTTGAACAACCTGGTGGTGAAATTAACTTTATTAACGAGCTACCTTCATGGGCTAAGTCTTTGTTAAAAGCAGTACCATACACACAAGAAGCTACAGAAGAAATTAATGCTTCTTATTCTAAAACTGTAATGGATTTGTTTACTTTGTACTACTACGCAGGTAAGTGGACACCTGATGATGAAGAATCAATTAAGATAGCTATGCAAGAAGCAGAAAGTGCTGCAGCTATGCATTGGTTAATACGTGGTTCTGCACAAGGTTCATTGCCTACAGGTATACAACCAAGGTATGAAATTAAAGATAAAAATGGTGCTTGGTGGACTATGCAGGTATTAGGACAGAAATATCAACAGATGCTAGAAGCTAATCAATTTGATTATTTTGTAACTACACAACAGTTCGTGCAAAGATTTGGTATGAATCCTATACCACTTAGACAATCATCTACTGTTAAAAAAGGTAGATACCCAGTTAAAAAAGAATCATATGCTTTTTGGCAAAAAGAAGAGAACAAAGAACTTATGGAAAGAAAACCATATACTGCTATACATCTAAATCCTGACAGAATGGATGATGAGTTCTCATTACCTGCATTTATGGCAGGTGGAGAAACATTAAACCCAAGTGCTTATAGTCGTGCTACATTGCAATCATTGGTACAGTTTGAATTAGAAAATTACAAAGAAGAACTAAAACAAGATACTACAATGACACCACAAGCTAAACGTGAAGCATATTCTAGTTTTAGAACAAAGAAAGAAGAAGAGTACGGTGTTGTATCTTACGGAAGTTTAGGAGATGCTGTTGTACAAGCAGATAAATACCAAATTATTTTAGAATTAAGAGATTGGAAAAATGAACCTTTACTTAGAGAATCACCTGCATTTGAACCGTTACAGAAATTTTTTGTAGAATATGATAGAGCTATACAAGTAGTACTAAATGGTGGTACATTTAGAGGAACAGAAATTCCAAGTGGTGGTATTCCTGGTAAAACTGCTGCTACACTTAGTGGTACATCAGGAAACATTGATGTAATACGTGAATCACTTGATGCTTATGCTAGAGAGTTAGCATTGCAGTATGAAGATACAGAGTGGATTAGTATTTATCTAAGTAGTTTTTGGAAAGAGTTAGACAATAGAAGGTATTTGAAATAATGGATGATAAAACTTTACGTCAGATAGAAGGTTATCTTGAAGAGTTAGATGAGAGTAAAGGTTATCCTGCTGATTTTAATGCTTTTATATCTGAGATAAACAAATTAATAAACATACCTATACGTACAAATATAGATGGAAAAATATCTGCAGAAGCATACACATTATCTTATTTATTATCACGTCCTGGTAGAAACGAATTAGGTTATGATTTTGAATCTATTGACCCTTATGTAGATGGTTTAACACAACCTGAAAATTTAGAAACTTATATTAACTCTTTGACACAATTTATTGAAGATGCTTCTATAGAAACAGAATCTACTGCATCTACAGGAGATACATATAAAGTACAAGTAATAGGTAACTTTGATACTGTATCTAGTATACAAAATTCAATTACTGAATGGAATACTAAAGCTACAGAAGAACAAAGTTTTACAGTAGATAGTCCTAAAGTAACTGGCATTTATACACCACCAACGAGGACAACAGACCCTGAAACAGGACAAACTAGATTTAGTTCTTATGAGTATTACTCAGGACCTAACATGGCTATTAATGAAAGCAATCAATACATTGACCCTGAAACAGGTGGTTTAAAAAAAGATAGTGAAGGTAACGTATTAAGACCTGTATTTAGAGCAGGTGCAGCTTCATCTTTGTTTGAAGGTTTATCACAAGAAGCTATATTTGAAATACAAAAAGAACTTATTGACTTAGGGTTAGACCCATCACAGTATGCATTTAATCCTGGTGTTATAGACTTTAGTGCCACAAACGGTGAAATAGATTTTGTAGCTAGATTAATGACACAAGCTAATGATGCTAATGCAATGTTTCCTACTTTAAATCTAATAGATAAAGATTCAGATAATTTAATGGGTATGTTAAGACCATTCTTAGATTACAAAAAAACAACAGATATAAACACTAATGCATTTATAGAAAGTTTGTCTGATGAATTTGCAGGTGAAATAGTACCACCAACAGAAGCAGAAATTAAATCTATAGTAGATAAGGAGTTTGCATCAAGAGGGTTGTATGCAACGGCTAATGATTATGGTAAGTATGCAACAATATTTAGTAATCTAAAAAAAGATGCAGCAACTAGACAAGCAGAGATAGAGAAGAACAAACCATCATTAGGTGATGTTATTGGTTTATCTAAAACATTTTCACAAGGTGCTACAGCAGGTGGAATGTATACATACCCAGGATTTGGTATTACTACACCTACAGCAGAAGAAACTAGAAAACAATTAGGCAAACCTTTACTACAACCTATTGACCCAGTGTTTGAATTAGGTAAAATTATAGACAATATAGAAGCAGGTAGAATAGATGCAAGTCAAGAGATAGTCGGTAGACAAGCTGCTGCAGCAGAGTTTAAAAGAAACTTTATGGTATTTGAGGAGAATTTTTAATGTATAGTCCACAACAATTATTTCAATTTATACAGTATGCAAAAAATTATCTTGAATTACAAGATGTTGAATTTAAAAGTAGTGATGTTTTATTAGACCCTAACAAAGAAGAGGATGTCAATAAACTTATTGCTATTGCATTAGCAGAACACAGAGATGGTGACGTACCATCAGGTTTTGCACAAAACATACCTGGTGACCAAGGTAGGTCAAGAGGACCATGGCAGATATATGGAAGTACATGGGAAAATGTTTTACGTCAATATAGTGTTTTTGAAAATGTAGAAGATATTAATGACGCACTAGATGACCCTGGTATGAACGCTATAGCTGCAGTAATTATTGCACAGTATGATGTTGGAGAGAGAAAAGGTATTGATAACTGGTCTACAGTAATAAATGACCCATTTCAAATTAAAGCAAACACAGGTGACTTTATAGAAGCAGCAAAACAATATGACACAAACTTCATAGAAAGCCCAGTACAAGAACAAGATGCTGAAGGCAATATTACAGACATACCTGCTGAACCTACATTGTTATCTAATCGTAATCCAGTTACAACTAACGTAATGGAAGAAGAATCTATGAGTATTGCTAATATGGCTTCTGATTTAAAACGAGCTAAGAGAGGTAGTTTGTTTAAAAATAATGAAGAAGTTGTAACTTATAGCGGTAACAGAGTTAGACGTATGTCAGGTCAACAAATAAATAATGAACATAAAAATTTATTAGCTGATGTAAACATTGCAGATTTAAACAATCAAGAAATTATAGATTTGTATTCTAAAAATGTACATCCTTATTTACCTTACAGTTCTAGTTTTAGAGGTGTAGATATGCAAGGTGATGGACAAAACATTGTTGACTTATTACAAAATAAAAAGTTTAGTAGTAAAGATAACTTTTATGTACCAGGAGAAAATAAAGTTATAACTGGTGAACAAGTTAATCAAAGAGTTAATGCAGTTAAGTCTTATATGTATCAATACTTTTTAAATAAAAAACAAGAAGAACCATTAGAACAATTAGATAGTGTGTATGAATATATATTTAGAACAGCATTCCCTTATATAAAAGTAGAAGATGATGTTGAAGATGCAGTAGGTAGTACACCTGAGAAAGAAATGCCACAAGCATTTCCTGGTACAGAATTACCTACACCACAAGCTATGCCACAAAACAACAGTACAGAAGCTGCACCTGGATTTTTAAACAACTTAGAAAAAATATTAAGAGTAAAGCCACAAGGTAATAAAGTACGTAAAACAGAAGAAAGTGTTAATCAAGCGAGAGATTTTTTAAATAGATGAATGAAGAGATACTAGAATTTATACAAGAAGAACCTGAAGCTGCAGAATTTGTATCAGGTAATGTAGTTCTATGGGATAAGTTAGGTATACGTGATATAGAAAAACTTAGACAAGAAACAGATTACCCAGGAGATGCAGAAACATTTAAAGATTATTTTTACGCAACAATGTTCGCATGACTTTACAAGAATTTATTAGACAAATAGAAAGTAACCTAATAGATACAATCGTAGATAGCGGTGTAAATGCAGAATTTGTATCAGGTGCTTCAGAAGCTAGAGATAGTCTTAGACAATTGTTACAAAGCGTTGCTACTGAAGTTGTGCAAGAACAAAGTAATGCTACTAATTTAGATACTGCACAATTTATTAGAAATTTTACATCAAGAGCTACAGATGTTATAAACACACAAATACTAAATATAGCAGAAAGTTCATCTGTTTCAGCAGGAGATGGTGCAAGATTATACACAATAACCATTCGTGAAATAACTGACACTGTGAATCGTGCTATTGAAAGTGTGGCAGGAGATGGTAATTTGTTGACCTTAATAACTAATATCCGAGAAGGATTATCAGGTGAAGGTGTAATACAACCATCTGATATAGATACTTCAGGAACAAGTTCTAATCCAGTAGGACAAGGACCTAGACTTCCTGAAACTTTTGACGCAGTCGTAGATAAATATATTAAACAAGCAACAGAACTTGGTGAACGAGTTAGTAACCCACCTCCTCCATCAACTGAAAAATTATTAGATATATTAAAAGAATTTAAAAATAATAGTGATATAAAAGAACTCGTAGGAGATAACTCATTAAGAATAGACTATTTAGGCAGTTTTCTTATGGAATTAGATGTTAGAAATTCATCTTTGTATGGTGAAGATATGAAAATAAGTGCAGATATGTCCCGAAAATTTGATGAAGAATTTGTAGAAGTGTTACAAAAATATGCAAAAGATAAAGGTATGGTTTTAGAACTAACTATTGAAAGAAATTTTGATACAATACATAATGAAGGTTCAAGTATATTTAGAGATAGTTTGATTGCTAATTATGATGCTAATAAAAGTAATCAAAACAGAACAACAAAAATTTATTTTCCTGAAGAAACAGATGATGTAGCAAAACGTGTACAAAGGTACATTGATATAAGAAAAGACATTTTTTCTAATCGTGAAAATATTTCTTTTTCTCCGATAACACCTGGTGGACCTGTGTTTACAACTAACAGAGCTAATCATAAAAAGTATGGAGATTATATTGAAACTATTTTCGGAAAGCAACAAACCGAACTAAATGCATTTTTTGATACACAAGATGTAAAAGTTATAATGATTGGTGGTAGTCTAAAAGCAAGTAATGCTGAAACTGGCATATCTCCTTTGTACAAGGGTGGAATAAAAAAATACTTTGAGAAACTTGCTACTAAAGCCAAAGGTGAAAAACTTAAACCTTTTACAGACAAACCTAGTTACACATTAGGAACTGTATGGAATAACAATATTATAAACCTAGTTGCTTCTGATTCACGTAGAGCAAGTGCAGTTAGTAATAGCGTTACATACCTGCCTGACCAAAATTTTATGACTATGGATACAAACTTTTATAGTACAAATCCTCAAACAGTCAAAGGTTATTACCCTAACCTTACGGATGGTGGTGATGTTTTTAAAGGTTGGAAACAACAATTATATTTGGCTTCGGAAGAATGGTTTCAAGGTATATTACATTTAGCAGATTTAGATAGTGTGAATATAGAAGTATCCGCTATGAATGGTCAAGTAGGTAATCTTTACCAATTCGGAGGTTTTATACCTATTACAAAACCTGAAGAAACAAGAATTACTTCTATGAGTACAATGATAAGAATACCTAATAGAAATAGAGAATTAAAAGACGGTTGGAAAGTTGCCAGGCAAAAAAAAGTTGAATGGAGGTCAGCAAGTTTAGGAGGACGAGCAAAATCAAGCGCTTGGGGTTCTCCTTATACCGTAAATTATACATGGGAACGTAAACAATTTAAAGACATAGAATCTTCACCAAGACACCAAGCATTGCTAGGAATTTTACAAGCTGACTACAATGACACATTTCGTAGTCAACATATGAGTGACGTGGTAAGACACATACTAAATTTAGGTGGATTAAATAATCTAAGTACAAGCCAAATCAAAATGGCTATGGAAGAAATTATAGATTCAGGTGACTTTGATGGTTTAAGGTATGTTGTTGAAGCAGATAATGTTTCAACTACACGAAACATGTTATTTACTAACGTAGATGATATAAAACTCTTAGCTAAATTAATGCTTCGTACAACTTCATTAAGAGATATTACAGGAGTAACAATGTTACCAGGAGATGTACAAGGTAATATTACAACAGATATAAATACCAGTAGTTTTTTGACAGGGCAACCTGACAGCAAAGAAGTTCTTAATGTGTTTAATGAGATACTAGATAACCAAGATGTTTCGGATTTGGAAAATATTGGCGTATATCCAATAGAAAGATTTGATGAAGGTTTAGAAGATGCACCAACTGTATCTGAATATTACTATGGAAGTTCTAATATTGATGGAAGTTCTAATATTGATGGAAGTTCTACTACTGAATCATCTAACTCAGCAGGTGAAAGACTTGCAAGAGGCGAAGATATAATACAACCTGTAACAGCAGACGTTATACCTAACAATGCTATAGAAGCAAGACAATTCTATAATGCTGACCCAACCTCATTACAGTCTTTAGCAACTGAAAGGTCACCTGGTCCACCACATAGTTTTGGATTGCACGTTTTATATGAAGATTTTAGAACGCAAAGTGTTGCATTAACACAATATGTAGGTAGAGGTGATGAACCTTACCTTTATGACAACACTAATATATATAGATACATGGAAGCAGATGCATTCAGGTCACCATTCGAGTATCGTATATCTGATAGTTTTAGGCATAAATTTACAAATTATCTAAATCAAGTTGTTAATGATAGTGGTAGAACTTTAGTTGCAGTGGATATTGAATCTATAGGAGATGGTAACCATCTTATGGATTACATAGAAGTAGGTCATATTATAGAAGAAAATAATAATGGACAAATAAGACTTATAAAACATTATGATACTTTTGCTATTTTAAGAGATACAGATGCAGAAGGTAATGAAATTAACATAGTAAGTCATTTATCTACCCATGATGGAACAAGCACAGTTCGTGCATTAAATCAATCACTTATGGATGAAGGGTTGGATGTAGTAGAACGTATGGGTAATCTGAACAGTGATTATATCCATCCTGCAGGAAGAATCGGAGAACAAATGGGTGTAGTAAATACTCATTCAATGGCTCCAAACAATGGGTTATCTACTAATGTTGATACAATATTTGTACGAGATAATATTTTACAAGGTGTAGAAAGTGTTTCACAAGCAAATGTTAAACCTAAATCTACTGTTAGAGATATAACGCCACAACCTTTTTATTCACAAAGAAGTTTAAATATCTCTTCTATAACAAATACAGATATACAAAAAACCTTAGATGAGTTAATTGATTTATTTGATAATAATATTACTGGAGCATGGTCTACTGATATAGTTGTTACTTTGCCATCAGAAAATACTGGTGGTCAAATGACTAGAAAAAATATAGGTACTCTTGTTAAACGTTCAGGACAAACACCAACAATTACTATGTATGATAGTTTGCCACAAGGACTTGACCCAATACGTATAGAAAATGGAAGAATAGTAATTCCTGAAACAGATGTATATATATCAATGAACTCTTTAAATATACTTGCACCTGATAAAGATTTTTTTAATGGTAAATTACAAAGTGTATTAGACAAAACTACACATATTGAATTTTCACAAGTTATGGCTTCATCTTTAAATAACGAGAATTTACCAAGATATAACATAGCTGAAGCAACAGTAGTTGATTTAGTGGATGATGATAATGTACCACGTATACGTTCATCTTATAGTTTAGGCGCAGACATGGGTGACGGAGGAACAGATTTTGTAGGAATACCTTTTGACGAAAATAGACCACCAGTAGGTAGTCAACCTGATGCTATGACTTTACGTAAAATAGCTAGAAGTTTTGCTAAAACAAAAACTGGTAAGACTTTAGGTCTTGCTTGGAAAACAATAGACATAGGTGAAACACTTATAAGTAAAGCATTTGCACAAGCACAGAAAGCAGCTTTAGCAGCAGGTGCAACAACACTCGGTGGAGCAGCAGCATTTGCAGCTAGTGCCTGGGCATTGTATGAGATAAGCAACCTTATTGTTGCTGCAGGACAACAGATACCTGAACTTAAAGAAGTCTTTGAAAGACGAAACGAGATACTAGCTAATGGTGAAGAGTGGGAAAAACAAATTGTAGAAGAAACTTTTTGGCAAGACTATGGTCCTGAGTTATTAGAAGCACTACAAACTGCAGGAGAAAGGTCACCATCAGAAATATTATCTGATAAAATATGGAGTTTTACTTTAGATAATCTAAGACGACAAGCAGATGGCGAAGTATTTGAAGAAGCATTAGTAGATTCTAGTGAAGAACTAGACACTAAAGATTACATTTACTACTCAAATATGACTGATGATTATAAATTAGACCAAATGCAAAGAGAGATTGATTATGATAAAGTATACGTAGGATATTTAAACAATAGACCTGACGCAAATGCTATAGCAAATAGAACGTTTGAGTTAGCAAATAACGTGTATAATAGGGAAAGATAATGGCAACATTTATAGAAGGAAGTTTGTTACAAGTACCTGATGAACTCATACTTGTAAACAATGAATACTACGCTGTATATAATTATGAAACTACAGGTGGTTCTATTATGCCTTTAGTTGTTGATATTGATTTACCTGAAAGTTTATTAGATACTGCTTTAAATCAAGCTACACCGTACACCGAAACAGAGTTTGCTGATGCATATGGTTATGCATTTTTTCCAATGTTCAACTTATCTGACTTAAAATTACTTGACCCTAAGAATCCTAAGACAGATATAGATTGGTTATTGGAAAATGTGGAAAATGATTTGCAAAAGAAAGCTAAAATATTTGGTAAAACTTGGTATTTAGATGATGAGGTACAACAGTTATTCGCATACGGTGCAATTACTGGACAAGACATATCACCTTATTTAGAAAACCTTACATGGTTTCAAGACCATTCTGCTGAAGAAAGAAAATTTATAGAACTTGTTTATACAAATCCTGAAAAAGCAGCAAAGCTCGTACAAGATAACTACACAGCATTAAAAATACAAGTTGCACAAATGGGATTATCAGGTGAAGGTGTAGATGATTTAGTAAGAGCACTAGCTTCAGACATAGCACAAGGAACATTAACAACAGCACAAGCGGCACAAAACATATCATACTTAATAGACCCATATCGTATGGCTATGGCAGGTGGTTCAAGTGTTTTGACTGATGGGTACAGTAGTTTTGTAGAAAGAATTAATCCTACACAGAATGGTATTGCAGATGCTAAAAGTTTAATTACAAACTATTTAGGGCTAGATGCGACAGAAGCATTTACAGCTAATGGTGTTGTAGAACAATACGCTGCACTGCTTAGAGCAGATGCTGCACAAGGTGAAGGTGTTACAACAAATAGAGATACTATTATAAATCAGTTACAAACAGCACATGATAAACTATTTCCTGGTTACGAAGGTAGTCAACATTCATTATGGTCTGCTCCTTTGTATAGAACATTCCAAACAATTACTGGAAAGTCTGCATTATCTAGTACAGATAAAAAAAATGTAGATGTTATATCACAGAAAGTTGGAGGAGATATGACTTTATTTGCAGGTGAAATTAGGAAACAATATGAGAATGATGCTACGTATCAAGACAAAGTGCTTGGTTCTATGGCAAATGTTTTTAAACAAGATGTATCAGGTGTATTTACAGGACAGAGTTTAGTAGGTTAACTATGGAAAACATGACTACAGAAGAAATCAAAGCGTTACAAACAGAACTTGGTGTAACTGCTGATGGGATTATTGGACCTAAGACTAGTAGAGCTGCAGAAGCAAAGATATCAGGGTCTAGGTCTATAGCAGAAGCAGAAGCATTATCAGATAAGTTTGGTGGTATAGCGAATACAGAAGGATTAGTAACAGGTAGTGATGTTACAGAAGAAGAAGTTGATGATGATGAAAAAGTTGATGATGATGAAAAAGTTGATGATGATGAAAAAGTTGTTGTTGACTCAGTAACCTTTACATCCTATATGTTATACAACTCAACAGGTGCAGGTGTATTAGTCAACAGTGAAGATGAAGCAACAAGATTTAAAACACTAGGTTTCACTTTATTATCACCACCTGAAGATAGTGGCGGTGGTGGTGTTGATACAAGTGCATTGTCTGATTTACTAGGTACGTATGCTACCAGTTCACAAGTACAAGAGATTGCACAGACAGGACCATCTACTTTTGAACAAGCAAAAGGTTTATACCCTTATTTAGATGAACGATTAGTAAGATTATTTTTAAACAAATATGCCGAATCAGGAAATGAAAGATTAGCTTTAGCAGAGATGAGAGCCGACCCTATTATGGCAGAGATTTATCCTGGTATAAAAAGAAATGATGGTTCGTTACGTATGACAGAACAAGAGTATGTTGCTGCAGTAGACAATATGAAAGCTACAGTGCGTACATACAACTTGAATCCTAATGAGTTTGCTGATGATATAGCACAAGCTATTAGTGGTGATGTATCTCCATTAGAATTTAGACAAAGAATGGAAGCAGGATATGAAGGCGTTGTTAATAACATTCCACAAGTTAAACAAGCATACCTAGAAAATTTTGGTATTGACTTACCTGATGAAAGTATTTTTGCAATGTTTGTGTCACCAAATGTTTCTACAAAAATACTTGAAGGACAGATAAGAGCTTCACAAGTAATAGGAGAAGCAGAAAATGCAGGACTTGGTGGTATTACTGCACAAGTAGGACAGTCGTTAGTACAACAAGGTCTAACACAAGAAGGTGCTAGAAAAGGTTTTGGACAAGCAGCTTTAACATTAGAAGGTTTACAAGGAGCAGCAGCTAGACAGGGTAGAAGAGGACCTACTGCATCAGAGTATGTAGAAGCTACACAATTAGGTCAAGCAGAAGAACTAAAGAATTTACAAAATATCACATCACAAATACAATCTGAAAGTTCTGCCATACTCGGTGCTGCACGAACACAAACTGGTCAAGTTGTAGGGCTAGAAGAAGCATAACCACAATATCTAGTATATATACTTGCACAACCACAATATGTGGTATACTCAAATTAAGCTGCGTTAGAAAGTCTGCAGGATAATATGACTTCTAAATGTAATCGGTCTTGATGCCTACTGACAAGACCTGTCAAATAAAAACAGTAGAGTACGAAAAAGCAGAGGTTACTTATACACCTCTTGTAAAAACACTGTATAAAGATAGGACAAAAGAATATGACAGAACTGAATAACTCAGAACAAGCTAGTACTAGTGACAAGAACTGGAAAGAAATGAGAGAACAAAACGAGTTTCTCAAAGGTAAAGTTGCTGAATACGAAGCTAAGGAAAGACAAATTGTTTTTCAACAAGCAGGGTTAGACACTGAAAAAGGTGTCGGCCAAGCTGTTGAGATGATGTACGAAGGTGATTTATCTGTAGAGGGAATCAAACAGTACGCATCAGAAGAGTTTGGAGTAGAATTTGGGCAACAAGACGGATTACAACAAGCTGTACAAAGTACAGAACAATCACAAGAACGCTTGAATTACATACAAAAGAACTCAGTTGTTGATAATTTCAACACGGATGTTACTGCACAGATACGTGATATAGAAAAAAACGGTACGGTTAGAAACTCAATAGCAGCAAAACTTTCTGTCTTAGAAGAAGGTAAAGACAAACTAAGATAAGTTTTCTGAATCTTCTTCGATAGTAATAGTAATAGTAATATAAGGAGAAGATAGTTATGGGACCAATTACAACCCCTGACCCAATTTACGCCTCAGACATTAATAATTTTCAAGGAGAATTGTTTAAAGTCGGAGGACAAAGAACACCTTTCTTATCTGCTATGGGTGGCTTAACTGGAGGTGGAAAAGTTATACAATCAACTTTCTTCCAATTCCAAACAGCTGATAACGCTACTATTTCATCAGCACCAACAGAAGGTACAGAAGGCGGAGCGCCAACTGAATACCTTGGTCGAAATAGAGGAGCTTATACCCAGGTAACACAGATATTCCATAAGGGTGT
>Ga0208767_1001484_pt1 | contig 18637 bp, 21 predicted proteins | sample VirMetDEL_Mar_21_FD_184514 | JGI IMG/M metagenome (GOLD analysis project Ga0208767, IMG submission 184514) | Aqueous microbial communities from the Delaware River and Bay under freshwater to marine salinity gradient to study organic matter... | ecosystem: Environmental > Aquatic > Marine >... | reverse complement strand
AATCGGGTAGAAGGCCTCCGGCTCCCAGCTTACAGGAGTAGGTACTACGTCTACAGCGTGACCAGTCAGATGCTTAGACTTCATCGTCTTGCTCTTGCCAGTATCGTAGTAGTGCCTCTGTTCCTCTAGGGTCCGAAGGCCGTCAGTGATCTCAAATGGCACCTCAGAGAGCTGTCTAGCCAGTATCACGACATGATACAGGTCATGGTGTATTTCTGATAAATGCGCCTTAGATCGCTCTGAAAAGCCCCCCTCGTGGGAAAATGACCCCCCATCGTGGGAAAATGAGTTGTTGACCCAGAATAGGGTAAAAAGTGCCGACCAAAATCCTACAGCAAAGGCTATGATGGTGGCTCTGGCCATGTCACGTTCCTCGGGTCTGTCGTGTTAGCGGGTAGGTCTCGAAGCTGCTGACGATAAATAGCCCATGCTGCCGAGTCCACAGGAGTGTCTGGGATTTGAGTCCAGTCACACCCCATTAAAAAAAGGTCTCGTCTAGTGCGTAAAGCACCCCAAGCCAGCTCTATTTCTTGAGCCTCAATTTGCTCTGCTGGCAAAGGGACCAAAACGCCATCGACCACAATCTTATTTGTAGGGTCTTCATCGGTTTCTATATAGCCTTGTGTATCCGAAAGCCCCAAGTCAAGCTGCCTTTTAGAACCGCCACAAATCCCCTCAACTTCTCCTGTAACCGTGTTGTAAAGAACAGCTCGCATTATTTCTTAAACTCCGATATAGAGAGGCTTCTTGGCTGCACATAAATACTTGATGTACCCGGCAAACCCGTAACAGGTGGTACTCTAACTTCTAAATAGTAAGTTTGTGAAGCGGTTGTAAAAGGAGACATCAAAAAAGAGGTTGACCATGCTGCCCCCTCTGGAGCTACGGGGAGACTGTTAGCGTCATAAACGGGGGTTGATGAACCACTCCTTATAATACGCACGTCCATCGTAGTTCCAGTAGGAAATGTACCTGAAGGCCTTCGTATTGCAAAACTTGCCGTGATCAAAACAGGATCATTTGCCGCATCAGTCGTAAAAGATCGAGAAACAAGGCTGCTATAAAATGTATTTGATGGGAAAAATGAACCTAAATTTGTAGTATAAATATAAGAACTTTCTGTGATGGCGTCAGCCTGAACCTCGTTAGTAACTAGGCTTGTTGTTAAGGCAGTAGCCCCTACCCCACTACTAAAAGCAGACTCATTTCCAGAATAATCTACAGCCTTTAGGAAGAAATACCTAGTGTCTCCTGCATTCATAGCAGAATATGTATATTGATTACCAGAAACACCTGCCACTTTACTGGCAGCAGCCGAATTATTCTGTGTGGCTACATAGACATCAATTCGACTTAGGTCGGAGTCTGTAGGGTTCTGCCACTGAAGAAAGGCACTTCTCCATTTTCCTGATGCCGTCAGGTTTGTTGGAGCAGCAGGAGCTGTTGTGTCCCCACCACCCGTAAACGTAGCAGACGCAACTGGACCCTTTACACCCGAGTTTGTTATAGACCTGACTTGAACATTGTACGACACCCCTTCGATGATAGGCCCGATCTGGGCTTCAGTATCGGAAACGACCATAGTCGAATATACAGTGTCAGACGTAGGCTTGTATTGTACCTCATACCGAGTGATAAAGGGGTTGGTAGGCGCTGTCCAAGAGACATTAGCTAACAGGAAAAATGTCCCATCAGACTTTAATTGACCAGACTCTGTAATAGTTAGACCGGAGGTGATTGTGGTATTGTCAAATGGATTAGGTAGAGTGGTATTGTCCGTTTCAAAATCCGTAGTATCTACAAACTCATCATAGGCCCCGGAGGTAATTTCTCTAAGGACAAGGTAGATGTTGTAGTCCAGCCTAGATGTAAACTGAAACTCCCACTCCGCTACCTCGAAAGGCTTGTTAGTAAAACCAAGACGGGAGTTTGTTAAGTTGACAATATCACCAACTTGAACCTTAAAGGCCTCTAGCCCAAAATACCCAGCTACAGTGATTTGAGACCGGATACGCTCTAGCATAATATTAGCTAGTCTTTGAGCGCCATCTGCATTGTTTGTAAATGGTGTTGAGAAATCTGCAATCAGCTCTTCGCCACCATCAACTGCAACAAAAGTAGAAGAAGTGACCAGTGGATACTCAGTAGGCTGGTAGTTTGTAAGAGGGCCTTTGAATATCCCTCTAACTCCATTAAAGTTCTCTCTCCTAGAGTGACGAGTAGAGACCTCTAAAGAGCCTCGTAGATCATCCTCATTGAAAGAGATAGTAGGGGCAATATACTTCCCGGCCTTAATTCTCCAATAGCCCTGTGCATACCACACAGTTCCAGCCATAGATGCTGCAAGTTGTTCTACAACCTCTGCCGGAGTCTTAGATGTAAGGAATGTACCGTCGCAAGTATAACGATCAGTTACAGTGTCTGCCAACTTCTCATCACAAACATCCGCAGCAGTTCTTACTGCTACATCGTCTATGTTTTCTTCGTCTTCATTAAGGCCATAGGTGGAGTCTACTAAGTAGTCTCTCAGGGCAAGGGCCGGATTGCTACTCCACTCAATAATGCCTACGGTGCCTGTACCAGTCCCCTGACCAGTGGCTGTAAACTCAGTCCCTACGGTGTTATTAGCAGCGCCAATAAGAGTAAAGTCAGTGGTTCCTACAGACAAAATGCGATAGCGACGATTAGCTACAGTGGCCGTTGCATCAATGGGCCGAGGGTCAAAGAGCTTCTTACCCTTGATCCTTGCCCTTACAACAGGGATTCCCGAGGGAAAGGCATCCTCAGAGTATTTAAACGTCAGTGCAAGATGAGCAATTCCCTGAAGGATATGAGAGGAAGTCCAATTAGAACTAAAGTTGGCAAAAGAAGACCCACCAAGACTTGCGGTATGATCTCCCAAAACCTCTCGGATAGAGACGAGACCATCATAGCGGCTATCTTGGTTGCTTATAAAGTTGCCTTTCTCGTCTACTTCTCTTACTGTCAGAACATTCCCAGAAGAATCAAAACTGGTGACTTGATAGTTATCAAGATAGATAGCCTCAAAACTCTCTATCTCATGTCCTGCAAAAGCAATGATCCGAGACAAGAAGTTATTGTTGGTTCCAGAAACATCATCAAAGACAACAGCACCACCAACCTTGTCTTCTCCATAAATTACTTGCTGGTGAAGAGCAGCACCTTTTGAGTTAAAGGCATAACCACCAGTGGTAGCACCGGCTCCGGTATCTGTTTCCTCTGGAGCGCCGTTATCTTGCTTTTTTCGTCGGCGTGCTAGGATGGAGCCTAATATGACAGCCCCAAGAATAAATCCAAACATGTGTATCTTTCAAGCTATTCTGAAGTAGCACCCCAGACAATACGCTTTCCGGCCAAACTTTCAACAAAGTCCAAGCCTAAGTCTGCCGGGTGTTGTGACTTTAGATAAGAGGAGGTGTACTTGATCCCGGAAGGAACCTCAAGCCTAACCAGCTTACTCTCAATAGACACCCTAACAGTGGTGGTATCAGCACCCTCTAAGATGTTCATCGTATCAATATACCCAGAAAACAGCTCTGTGTATTGTGTGGTGTCGTTATGGACACCGAGATAGATAGTACCAGTCCTGCCTTGATACTCTGCACTAAGGGCAATAGACAAAACTTGAGAAGGGATGCCGGTAAGGGTGAGGACTGCGCCCCTTGCTGCTACATCATTAGACTCTTGGATCGTCTCAACATTAAGCATCTCTTCGGAGCCGACATAGGTTTTGCCGTCAATGACAACATCTCCTACTCCGGTCCAAACATGCAGCGGGTTGGTGTCAAAGTTAAGATCGACAGCAAAGAAAGGCTCTATCACAGAGTTGGACAGAGCGCTTTCTAAACTGGAGGTAAGGTCTCTACTCATTTAAGGGCAGTCTTAGCCGTCACTCGACCGTAGACAGCCAATGCACCACCACCTACAGTGATAGCCTGCATGATAAGGTCTACAATCTGTTGTTGGGAAGCTGCGTCTAGCTCAAGACCAAAGCTGGTCAGAACGGAAGAGGCAAGCATAAGCAGTACCCCCCATACAGTCTTCGACATAAACCATTGCTTTTGATCAGTCATGGTATTCTCCTTAAGTTGGGTTTAGGGTTAGTTAGGGTGCCACCTCATCCGCTGGCTCGATGGTCAGCTCTCCCGCTTCTACTTGGCGCATGATTTCAGCGTAGTGTCTGTTTGCAGGGTTTAGGGGAACATACATTTCTTGTCCGTCTATGGTGGCTTTGATGGAAGATTTGTTGCCGTTGAGGTCTACAGTGTACTGTGCAGTCGTGATATTAATATCAAGCATGAGTTATAACTCCGCATCTAAAAATATTTTTTTCGTAGTAGTGCCATCTCCATCTGGATAAGCGGAAATAACATTCGAGTTATTATAGTTTGCAGGCTGCAAGGCTATGACCACTGACTTTTCATTGGACGCAGCCGCAGAAAGGGTTCCAGAGTCAATAACAAGGCCGGGAAGGTGAATTCTCATACCGTTTTCAAAATTGACTGTTGGACCAGTCCTCATATATGTTGGGTGTGACAAAACCCCTGCGTAAATATTTTGGCCTAAGTTATAACGAATGGCCATGAGTGATGGAGACCCGCCACCTGTGCTTAAACTATCCAAATAGTAATAATACCTCTGACACAGAGCCAACTCTTCCCCATAGGACCGATGCTCGAATGGAGTTGCAGTTTCGCCTAGTTCGAGTTGGACGCCTGTAATGTAAAATTCATCATCCACTGATCCGCCAATTCCTAGATTGGAAGCATTTCTGTCTGCATTATTTTCAGCAGTCCATGTGGTGCGGTTTGTCCCGCTATTGAGATTTGTTCCTGAATTCAACCAAAACAATACCCAAAGACCAGTACCATTATCATTATTAATTAAACCAGAAGTGTCTGCTGGAATATTAATAACTTTATGTTCCCAAGTATTGGCGGCATTAATAGTGTAAGATGGAGTTACTTGTCTATCTGAATTATCTTTTTGCTGTAATTCTACACTTGCTGCCCCTGTCTTATTAGACTTTACCCAAAATGATAAAGTCAAAGGCTGTGCGCTAGACGATCCAAAACCAAGCTGCTGTAGATTTTGCCCTTCTATTCTTTGAATAATTTGACAATAATCATCGGCGGTACTGGGAGAGCCTGCTGTAGTAACGTCGACTTTAAAAGAGTTAGAGAACCCATCAGGAGCATCTGTTGATTGGCTTACAGTAAAAACAGTCGAGCCGATAAACCCGTTAAATTGATACCTGTCACATGTGTAGTAACCTGATGCACCGGTAATTCCAGCTTGCGAAGTCCCCCGCTGCGCCACTTGCATCGCACCATTGATAATGATGTTCCTGCGACCACCGATCTGCTCACGGAACAGGGTTGCCAAGTCTATTGGATTTGCCATGCCCTAGGCTCCTTCCGTTGGTGGTTCGTCGGCAGGTTCAATGGTTAATTCACCAGCTTCGACTAGCTCCATGATTTCTGCGTAGTCAGTGTTTGCGGGGTCTAGGGGTACACACATTTCAACGCCATTAATAGTAGCCCAAATACTAACATTGTTATTAAAGTCGTCTTGTTGGTATTGTGCCGATGTGATGTTGTGTTCATTCATGGTTATAACTCCGCCATTACATCAAATGTGTTGCCAGATGTTTCACTCCAGTAAGCTTGGTTCATGGTGCCAGCTGTAAACGAACCGCCATTCAATACAAAATAAATTCTACCTCCATTCAATTTTTGAACACCTGAAATAGTTGTAACGGGAGCACCACTATTAGTTAAATTTGTATGAGACAGGCTAGGTAAGGCTCGCAACTCAGTAGGAGTAGAAAAAACACACTGCTGACGAGTTGTTGTGTCATTAAAACCAAAGCAAAGACGATGATACTGACCGCCTGAGTAGCGAACGAAATACCGCTGACACAGAGCCAACTCTTCCCCATAGGACCGATGCTCGAATGGAGTTGCAGTCTCGCCTACTTCTAGTTGGACTCCTGTAATATACCAACTGCCAGTAGTACTAAGAATATTTGTCTGCGCAGATATAGTAAATTGATTAGCGCTGTAAGCAGACCAAGCAGCAGTACCGCCCCCTTTGCCGTCGCTGCCCATAGCCAATGCAAAATATATGCCTAGCTGGTTAGAATTGTCATTCAATATAGCGCCACTAGTATCACCGTCAATAGTTATGGTTTTATATTCCCAAGTATCGACCGCATTAACAGTATAACTAGTAGTGTATCCTCTGGCTCCATTATTTTTGAAGAACAGTATACCAAAATCACCAGCTACATGACTTCTAACCCAAAAGGATAGTGTTATCTTTTTTGCAGAAGATGTACCGTGTGCAAGGTGTTGCAGATTTTGACCTTCTATAAATTGACCAACCCAAAGGAATTCGTCTGCTTCTAATGAGTTCTCTTGATTTGTTACATTAAATTGAAGGCTATTACCAAATCCAGCCCCAGACGGTACAGTTGTCGATTGCTGCATCTCAACGGTAGCTTCATCTAAGTTGGCCGAGAGGGCCCGCCATCTATCAACTGTTTTAGCAGTACCATTAGTGAAAGTAACTGGTGTAGCTCTCTGATCTACAGTGAAAGCGCCATTGTGAATGATGTTCCTGCGACCACCGACCTGATGATCCAGTAAGTTCGCAAGGCCTAATGCTCTCGCCATGTCTTAGGCTCCTTCTAATGCAGTCAGTCGAGCCTCAAGCGCCTCAATGGTCGCCTGTTGCGCCTCGATCTGAGTTTGTTGTTCTTGGATTGCGGCGGTAAGTACGGCGATCAGGTTGCCTTCGGCGATGCCAAGGAACTCTTCCGACACAGCCTCCGCTATGACGTTACCGTCTTCATCGGTTTGCTCCGGCTCAATAACAACTTCGTTGCTTTTAATGAGACTGTTGAGCCACGGCTTATCAGCCAGAGCCGTCTGAACCTCTTGAGCAATAAAGCCTGTGGTTGGAGCAGAGCGGTCAAACTCATGAACAGGGTGTTCTTTCCAGTCGAATTGGACCGGGTTCAGCGCCTTTACTGTATCAATAGCGCCAGTCAGAGGGGTGATGTTCTCTTTGTACCGCTGATCTGAGGTGGCGATGGTGCTGGAAGTGGCGAATATCTGGCTGTTCACCTGTAGCTTATAGTCGGCGCCATTGGAACTGGTGTAGCCGATCAGCAAATTGCCGCCCGATTGAAGGCGCATGCGCTCGTTCAGCCCGTTTGTAAAAAAGGCCAGTGTACCTGCCAAAGGCGTGCCGATGTAGCCATGCGCAGTGGTGCCATCATTTGTAACAAACTCAATGAGCCCAAAATAATCGCTGCCCCTGTCACGAATGCGTTGCGCCACACCATTGACGTTTGACACAACGTCTATCGGGCCTGCGGGGGCCGGAGTACCGATGCCTACGTTGCCGCTGGGGGCAATACGCATTTTTTCAGCGAAAGAACCACCTAGGCCCCCGAATATAATAGCGCCATCCGCTGTGTCGTTTTTATGGCCGATATAAAGAGCGCCAGAAAGTCCAGAAATTTGAGCATAATGCGTAGCGTCAGTGCCGGTTCTTGTTGCGCCAATAACATCTAGCGGCACGGCTGGAGCCGAAGTGCCGATGCCTATGTTGCCGTTTTCTTGGATCTTTATGCCATTGGTACCAGACGTCCAAGGACCAATTACTAGACCTTTTCCTGGCTCATCTGCGGCACTACTCTTGTCCGTTGTAAAAATAATACCAACATCGCCTGCTGTGCTTAATCCATTATATCCACCTGTACTTAAGTCAGCGACTAAAGATACATATTGTGTTCCGTCTGTAGCTACGAAAGTTCTGTCATTTGTTCCCACAGTGCTTGATACTGCACCAGTGATGTCGACATTCCCAGAGCTGTCTTCAACCATCGAAGTCGGAACATATTTCGACGTTGAATTGTCGTAACGCAGCAGCTCGCCATCAGAGACCCCGGTCACGTTGGTATCGCTCAAGCTCGCCAGCGTGGCATCAGTCGCCTCGATCCGAGGCACCACAGCTACAATATCGCCCGAAACAAGGTTTTCCCCGAGGGTCAGGGTGCTGCCCGAAACAGTATATTCATCGGTGGGCTTCAGTCGGACGCCGTTCAGGTACACGTCGATTTGGCTCAACGTAAACGCCTGAGACATGGTGACATCAGCAGAGCCAGCCGTGACGGTCGGGAACTCCTCGGCCAAGGCCGCAGTCGCCGTGACCAGCGAGACAACCGTAACTTCATCGCCTGTGGTGAGGTTTTGATTAAAGGTCAGGGTAGTACCGGAGACCGTCCATTCGGTGGTCCCGCCGAGAGTGGTGCCGCCCCGGAGCTTGACGCCGTTCAGGTAAACTTCGATTTCGTTTAGGGTTCTAGCGTTTGCGAGTGTGACGGTAGCAGAGCCGTTGGTTACGGTGGGGTGTTCTTCAGTCTGCGTAGATCCACCGCCGGAAATGGTGATCGTCTTGGTTGCCCCGGTCCCTGAAGCCGTTACGCCAGAGCCGGTGAAGTTGAGCGTCGTGGCTGCTGTGGCGAGGTTGATGCCTTCGTCTTGGACAGTTAAACTGCCGCCACCGCCAGACTGTGCTACCCAAGCATAGTCCTGTGCAGTGCCATCCCAAGAGAGTACATAACCATCAGCAGGGTTTGATTGGTTAAGGTGAGTGTCTACAAGAGAATCGGCGTAGTAAAGGTTGGTAGAACCTTCTGTCAGGTTGTCAGTGGTATGGTTGCTCAGAGAGCTTACAGTGCCAGTGACATCACCAGTCAGGTCGGCTGTGATAGTACCTGCTGCAAAGTTTCCACTAGCATCTCGTACCACAGCCTTACTAGCAGTGTTGGTTGAGGTAAAGGTAACTGTATCCGTAAGGTCTACATCAAAGTCAGTACCAGTCAGGGTAAGGCCATCACCAGCCGTGTAGGTAGTATCAGTGTTGTCACTTGCCGGAAGAGTGATCTGAGTTGTAGTGGTTGCAGTAATATGACCTTCGCTATCATAAGTCACTGAAGGTATGTTAAAGGCACCACCATAACCAAGCTGACGAGCTACGCCGCCCTCTGATACTGTACCACTAGTGACAGAATTAGAGTGATTAAATGTAAGAGTGTTAGCTACATCATCATATGACGTAGCAATACCTGTGCCATCAGTGACAAGAGTATTTACTCTGTCGTCTACTTGCTCAGCGAAGTTAGCAATCCCAGCTTGGTTGCTAGAGTTACCAAGGAAGAAGTTACCATCGTCCAAGTTTGGTGTAGCGTTAGTACGACCAGCACCGCCGACCTTAATGGTCATGTTGGTGGTGGGACTTGCTCTCTCGATCTTGCCAATATTCTGAATGAAGTTGGCTTCCCCAGTCGGGGCAACATTAGTGAGCTTACCTGCTTCACTGGAGCTAATGTAAACCGTATCCCCGAGTGAGAAAGTGATCCCAGTCTCACCAAAGTCAGATACATCCAAGCCCTTGAGGCTACCGAAAGTAACTACAGTTCCATCTTCAGTGTCAGCAATATCCTCTTCTACAAGACCGTAGGCAGGCATAGTGCTGCTGCTATTAGCCCTTGCAAGACTAACTTCTGGGGTATTGCCGTTAAGGCCGCTTACATAAACAACCGTGCCTTTTACAAGAGTGGCCCCGGTATCATTGTGTACTACAAAAGGAAGAACACCAGCGTCTACCTCAATTACGTTACCGTTTTCATCAACATTCAGAGCTTGAGTAGGTAAAGCGGTATTAGTGCCAGTGCCGTAAGCATTAAGAGTTACAGTGCTTCCGACATCTAGTCCGTTCTTGACCTTAAAGTCTTTGTTGTTCGCCATAGGTTCACTATCCCCTTAAATGCTTGTTAGTTCTTGCTCAGAAGAACGGCGGTCTGGAACTTAGTAGAAGTAGCCGAAGCAGGCGTACAACGAATACGAACTTCTCCTGCGCTGATATCTACATCATAAGAAGCCAGAGACGTATTAGTCAAAATCTCTCCAAACTCTGTGGCATCAGCAGTAGTGCCATCATGCGTTACCAGAAGTTTGGTGATATGTCTTTCGCCATTAGAAATAGCTAGGATATTAACCTCGGCAGCGCCGTAAGTAGAAGCCCCAAAAGTGTCTAGGCTAACAACATCGGTAGCTGCTGTGGTCTGAGTCTTACTGCGGTAAACATGGTTGTCTTGGACAATATCATTGCCGACATCCAAGTCGTTTGTAACCGTGAGATCATTGTCGATAGTTACGTCATTGGGCAAGCCTACAGTCATAGTGTCAGTAGCACTGATGTCTACCTCAACCTCACCGGCAGTACCCTGAATAGTTAGAGTATCGGTCAACAGGGAGATAGTGTCTGAACCACCATTGCCATCACTGATTGAAAGGTCAGTCGCTACGTTTACAGTGGACGCAGCAGTGATGTGACCCTCATCATCGACGGTAAAAGTAGGGATAGCAGTGCCGCTACCGTAATTGCCTGCCGTAACGCCCGATGTCGCATGCCCAATAAGGATGTTATCACCGTGAGTGGCGTCATCATTGGTTACAGTGACTTCAATCTGATCCCCAGCCCGGAACTTAAAGGTACCATCCTTAGTATCAGCAGCGGCGCTATTAGTGCCATCAGTGAAGGTCTTAAACGCAAAGTCATTGCTGGTGGTGATGTCGTAGTAAGTAGAGCCATCCTCAGTAACTTGCCACTTATCAGTAGACTCATTCCAACGAAGCACAACATTTGTGTCATCACCTCGTTCTACTTCAATGCCTGCATTCTCTGTAGCGGACCCAGTGGCGTCAGAGTTCAGGACAATGATGCTGTCGCCGATATTAACTTCGTTAGAGTTTACAGAGGTTGTGGTGCCAGTTACAGTCAGACTGCCCTGAATAACAACAGTGCCGTTAGTGCTACCGTCACCATCAGGATCAATGTAAAACGTCTCTGGGCCGATGATTTTACCTGTGCCACCAATGGTCAGGTTGTTTGAGATAGTTACATCATCGGTTAGCCCAATAACAGCATCTCGACCCTCTGTGCCAGCACCGGTAACTTCGATCTCATTACTCGTTCCGGTAACAGTCTGGACATAATCCCCAGTAGTCATTGTGCCGAGAGCAACAAAATCGTTTGGCAGAGTGCCAGTAAAGTTAGCTGCGTCTAAATAGTAACTGCCCTCTTGATCATCAAGAAAGTCAGAGTTCAGGTTGTCTACTAGAGTTGTGCTTTGAATGTCAAAAGGCTTAGTGCCATCTGCCAGACTGGAAATATACTGGCCACTAATTTTTGCACTGCCTGTGACTTGCAGCTTATTGCTACCGTCATCAATAGTTTTATTGACGAGTACAGTCCCCTCGGATTGCAACCCGTTTTTGACTACGAACTTTTTGCTCGCCATTATTTAGTCCTCGATCTTTAGTTATGCTCTGATGAGAGTCTTTAATACTTTATAAGTTGTCGAGTTAGAGGAAGCAGCAGTAGCATCTATATGGACAGAGCCAGAACGAATATCGGCTGCAAATGTAGCTAACGGGTTGGTGCTAGTAAACAGGTTACTATATTCTGTGGTGTGGGCGTTGTAGGTATTGTGGGCTACGCTAATCTGACTGACTTGAACTTCACTTGTTACGTTATCTTTGACCTGAATGATCATCTTTCCGCAGTTAAACGTGCTGCCATTAAAGCTGGCAACAGAGGTAGCCGAAGTTGTAGATAGCGTGATCTGAGTGGCAGAAGTCTCTTGGACATTGTTAATGTCTATAGTGTCTACAAAAGTAGCCTCAGCATTCAGATCACCGTTAATCGTGACATCATTAAAAGTCACATCATCAGAAGTGCCTACGGCTTGGCCGATAGCTACCTCGCCATCAGTGATAGTAACGCCAGTGCCACCAGAGAAATGCGCTCGTACTTCAGCAGCAGAAGGTCCAGTGTAGGTCAGTTCCCCAGAGCCAAAGTCATAGGTTAAAGAGCCATCGCCCCCGGTGTCGTCTACACTAATAAGCCCCCGTGGTCCTCTTGGTCCCACCGACTCTAGGACGGTAAGAACCACCGGAGCATCTGGGGTTACATCCAGAGTGCCGCTAGTGGCCGTAACAGTTAGTTCCAGTTTAGCCATTAGACCCTCGTGATGTCTTTGATTACGTTAATCTTGAAGGTTTCAGAAGAGCTAGTGTCGTTCTCATCGTCAATAAGCTGTACGTCACAGTCATACTTACGAGTGTCCCATTCTGCTGTAGCAGTTGCAGAAGCAGAGAGTTCAAACTGTCCAGCAGCGGCATCAATCAAGGTGAAGGTCAGGCTTCCGTTAAAGTTGTCTGTGGTCAGGAGGACATCTGTAGAGTCCCTCAACTGACTGGTGATTGTGTAGTTAGTGATGTCTACAGGCGTACCATCCCTCTTGAGCTGGAAGGTAAGCTCTAAAGTGTCACCCTTCTTGTGGTTAATCGTAGTCGTCATTATATAACCTCTACAGCGTCAAAGGCTACGCCATATGCGCTTGAATTGTTGATGGACCATGAAGTGACATTTGTAGCCAGCCGGAAGCGGCCCTTTGCATTGCTAACCACAACAGCTTCATCATTTGCTACAGCCCTACGAACATCAGGCCAAATCTCAAAGGTAGCCTCTCCGGTGCCGTCAGAGTCTACATCATCCAGAACCTTGTGCAAGGTTGCAGTGCTACCAGAACCAAGCTGGATATAGTCACCGGCTTTAAGGTAGCCTGTAGCAGAAAGCGGGAGGCCGTCAATCGTGATCTCAGAGTCCCCGATGGAAAGTGCGCCATCAATTAAGGGTGTTCCCGGGGTGGAGGCAGCAGACCCTTGTGGGGTTGCCATATTGGGGTCCCCGAGTAGGAAAGTGCCGTAGACACCCTTCAGCTTAAGCAGGAAGGCTATCCAAGGCTCCATAAGGTCCTTACGCACAGCAGGGATGCTGACAGATGCCTCCCATCGCTGGCCCTGATGCTGCACCACTTGTTGCTTGTAGGTAAAGGGAGACTCAGAGATGCCTACAACATTGCTGGCTCGTAGCTCAATCTCAGCTATACCAATGTCAGTAGGAAGGGAAAGTGGGTAGGTGATAGCCATTAGTTAAATGCCCTTCGTACATGACCACCTCGTTGCCGAGAGTTAATGATTTGTTGCTCAGTGTATCTAGCAATCCGAGGTGCCTCTTCAGCGATAATCTTCTTCACTGACTCGTCACCGTTAGCAGAGAAGTTAAAGCTCTGGTTAATAACAACACCAGAGCCGCCGCCTGCTTGAACACCGAGTTGACCGTTAGCACCACGCTTGAGGGGCAAGATAGCCTCGGGGCCAGCCTCTCCCATAACCCCCATGCGACCAGAGGTTGTCATAAAGGAGGTTGCACGGTTTACAACGCCACCACTAGCAAACAGCTTAGGGAAGGAGAACATGCCCCCAACCCCGGTCGCTCCGCCACCACCGGCTCCGCTGGTTGGAGCGTCAGGGATCGTTACGCCTTGCAGACGATTTAACTCCTCCTGAGCTTCAATCTGATCGTCCAGAAGTTTTTTCTGGTCTTCCATCCGAAGCCTGATCTGCTCCATTCTCTCGTCTCTGCGACGTAAGGCCTCTTCGAGAGCTTCTTCTCGGGTTATAGTCTTGTCGGTTAGGTCGATACCTGCTTTTCTAGCTTCGTTTGCGTAAGTTTCGTTCTCAAGCAGGAGTTTTGTGATCTCTTTAAGATCATTGTTGAGACCGATAATCTCATCAAGCTGGTCTCCAGAAAGTTTTAAGCCATCCGCATGCTCATCAATAAGCTCGTTAATAGCGCCAATAACTTTTCTTACCTCGTTTTGGCGAGACAGATTAGCGGTCTCAATCGTGCTGATGGTTTGTAGTGCGGCGGTGACGGAGGCAATCTCTTTGTTAAGACTTTCAATGTAAGGGGTCATATCCCTAAATGGGACATTTTGAGCGCCCTCTAATTGGCTCTGAAGGTAAGCTAGTTTTTGCTCAAGCCCTACCTTAAAGAACCTACCTTCGGACAACTTTTCGATGCTTGCTATTGCAGATTCAGTGGTTTGTTGCAACTCTTGCCGGATTTTAATCCTAGAAAACTCAAGAATTTCGGGGCCAAGCTCAAGGTCAATAGCCTCCTTGACATCTCTAAGTGCGGAGGCATAGTTCTTAGCAGACTCACTAGCTTCTGAGATTAAGTCTGAGAAGGACTTAAACATCGTACTTCCTTCAGTGAAGGCACGAAGAAGAGAAGTACCGACAACAAGACCGACACCTGTCAATGCGCCAGTCAGACCGGGAAGCAGGCCAGCCAACTGTGCGCCCTGTTGTGAGAACGCTACGAGGACGTTCTGACCGGATTGTACCTGTACTGCAAAGTCACCAATCTGGTAACCGGCATTCTGGAACATGGCATTCATGCGGTTGGTGTTCTTGCGAAGACCACCCATAGCATTTGCCATTGTGCGCATTTCTTTAGAGGTCTTGCCGTACTCGTTGCCAAGTCGGTCGACAGCAGCTTTGGCTTCCTTGTGGGAAATAACCCCCAAATCGACAGACTGCCTGACAAGATCAACAGCAGACCTAAGTTGCTTCTCTTTACTGATTAACGGGTCAAGAGAGTTTTCTAAGCGCTCATTAGCCAGCTTGAGTTTGTCGGTGTCCCTTGCAGCAACGGTCAGATCGCTAGAGTCTACTGTGATCCGAAAGTCAGCCATTCATAACCCTCATATAAACTAAATCAAGTCTCTTAATTGCCTCTACGTCTCTAGGCGACAAGTTACTGTGAGTTAGTTCCTTCCATGCTTTTATCTCTTGATAACTAATCGGGCTGGGACCGCTGGCATCAACTGTCCTGCTGTTGGTCAAAGCAATAAAGGCAGACCAGATATGCTGCACTAAGAACGGAAAGTCGGGTCCTTCTAGTTCCTGTGGAGTAAATCCGGTCTGCCTCTCTACTTGCTGTAAGTGTTCGTGTTTTGTTGTGCCATCTTGAGACTTAGAAAGCTCGAAGGTCCATTCTCCGAAGCTCTCTAGCTGCTCAATTAGGCCATCGTAAAATCCAGAGTTTCTTCGATAGCCTCTTCAATTTGGCCTCTAATCCAGAAGAACTCTGAGTAAATCTCCTTGGCTTTATCTACAGTCAGTTCTGGGGAAACACCATCGTAAGAAATGTCCCACTCTTTAGTAACTCTGGCTAGGAGGTCGATAGCACCTTCTTCTAGCTCTGAAGAAGATAGCTGTACCTTCTTCGACTTCTGTATCTTTTGTAGACGCCGGTCGGTTTGTTCGTGTATCACTTTCTTATACTCAGCCGAGTGCGGAGCATATACAGTGATACTCATTTCAGTGTCAGAGCCATCATTCATAAGCGGCTCAAGAGTGTTCGGGTGTACCAGAATAACCTCAACGGTCTCTGATTTAGGCTTCAGGTTCTTCAAGTCCATTGTCGGGGTTCCTTATGGTCGAGTGGGAAAATGAATGAGAGGAGGAGCCACCCGACAAGCTCACTCCTCTCCCCTTTGGCCAAGGGATTCTTATGCAGCAGACTTAGTGATCTTAATCAGCGTGTTCGTGTCGGTGGTGCTGGAGCTAAGATCAGTGTCATCACGCAGGGCAATAAACGACATGTTCACCAGTCGAGACGTAGGACCATCGACGCCTACATCAGCAGAGTTAATCTTGATGCGTGGCATGGTGAAAGTCAGGGTGCGTGCTACAGACTCAGGGTCACCAACTACAACCTCAAGCGAAGACTCGGTTTCTTGCAGGAAGCGGTTGATCATGGTCTCATCTTCAAAGTACGCAGTGATCGTACCTTCAAGAGCTGCCGTGCCAAACTCAAGATCAGAGGCTATGTTCTCACCGACAACCATAGTTGGGGAGAAGCCGTTGGTCAGGGTAAAGTCCAGCGAAGTGATCAAAGTCAAGGCAGAGCCAAGGTTAGCAACACCAGCGTTGCCCAGCTTAATGTCCCCAGAGTAGGAATCAAAGGGCTGGTTGCCTGCCGAAGCGGTGACAGTCTTTTGGGTCTGAGAGATGGACATGTCACGACCAACAATCCCGAAGGTCGAGGTTACCATTTGGTTCGGAGCAAGGGACACAGACATGCTGTTGACAGTACAGCCCGTGAACAGGCGAGCTTGGTCAATATCTTCTGCATAGTCCTCAATGCTAAGGAACAGGGGCGTGGTGCCGAGGATGGCAGCGTTCGTTACGGTGGTAGAGCCATCGCCAGCAGTAAAGCCAGTGTCAAAGTCCGAAGACGACATAAGAGCCGACTGCATAAGCACGTCAAACTCGTCGTGGCGGAGGTCTGCCGTGATGTCACCACCAACAGAACGAGCGCCATGACGGTCTACTGTGGGCATCCGATGAGCTTGGATGTCAGTACCAGTCAGGCGCTCTTTGGCCATATTCAGGGAGTGAGTGGAAAATGGCAGATTGGTGAAACTGGTGGCAGTTGTAGTAAAATCGCTCTGAACACCAACCGCCAGTTGTGAACGAGACCCTTGAGCAAATCGTTGAGACATTTGCCTTCTCCTTAGTTATAGATATAGAACCCGATATTCACCGGGACATAATAAAACGGAGTGTCTAAACCACCACTTTCTCGTTCAGCATAGTCAATAGACACGGTAAAGCTGTCTCCGTCGCCGTTGGTATAAGAGACATCTGTAGCGGCATCAAAGGCATCCAGAACCTTGTCAGCGATCTCATCTGCTGCACCGGGACCATTGCCCTCTGGTGCGTAGCAAATAACAGTGTAAACTCCTTCGTACCGTTGCTGAGGAGAGGTTCCCCGTACAGCAGGTCTGCGGGAGCGTGGGACAAAGAGGGTCTCTACATAAGAGGTCCCGTTAGCTCGGTCAAATGAGACATTCTCGTAGGAAATTGAGGGAATGCCTGAGATAGCAGCAAGCTGAGTTTCGAGGGCTGCACGAATATCTCTGTAAATACTAGCCATGCTGCTGCTTCACCTTTTGTAGGATACTTTGACTTTTGGCCTCTAGCCGGTCTTCAACAATCAAAGCATGCGGGGACCTGTTGATGAAATAGAAGTTTGAAGCGCTTACTGTTAAGCCGGATTTGAGATAACCCCCGGGGCTTCCAGATGAGAGCGTGGTCCGAATGTCATTAACAAGGTTGTTAAGTGCCTTGTTTCTTTCTACAGCCGGGGGCTGGTTCTTGGGCTTGCCTGCGGAGGACTTGCGCCTGCCGCCCCCAAGATTATCCTTAAAGGACCAAGAGTTGACAAAAGCCCCGGTATCAACAGGAGAAGCCACAACGATAGTTGTAGCTATGTCAGCCATCTTATTGCCAACCTCGTCCCCCAACTCTTCCAGCATATTGTCGATCTTACGCTGGAGTTGAGGAGAGATTTTGATGTCCGTCTTCGGCACTACTCGAAGACCTCACAGAGGTAACAGACGGCCTGACCACCACTAAAGATGGTTCTCACGGTGGTAATATTCACCGTATCTCCATTCCCTAAAATCTGGTCTTGGTCGTCTGGGGCAACCGTGAGACCTTTGGCGGGAATGACACAAGCACGTCTGCCCTTCCTAGTCTGACTGAGGTCAGATGTACCCTCTGCTAGGTTATAGAAGTATCCCGTAAAGGAATAGTCCGTAGTCGCCGATCCACTCAGCGTGCCGGTGGATGCGTCATAAGTCCCATCTGTGGTGACTTTGCGGAGTGTAAGAGTTTCGCCAAAGTCTTGGACCAGCTTCAGAAGGTCCCTAGCGTTAAACGACATGGACTATTCCTCACTCGTAGTCCGCAGACCCGTCATAATTTGGTGGGTTACGGAAACGATCTCTACGGAAAGATGGGATCACACGGTCGGTGTCCTGTCTTACCACAGAGATAGCTGCTTCACTAATCCCTCCGGCTTTAATGCCGAGGCCCGATTGCTTCTTGGACTCAGACTCAAGAGTTTCCGCAAGGGCCAGATAATGGGAGTGAAGATCAGAGTAACTAGCGCTAAGAGCGCCATCGAGATCAGTGTCAACACGACGAGCATACTTAGCTGCAATAGCTCGACAAGTATAAGCAGCAGCTTCGTAAACATTGTCAGAGGACTGAGCAAGAGCGAAAGCAATTTCTTCGTCCTTTGCTTGGACATCTGTAGAGTCAGTGTCACCTACGAGGAACCGTACAGCATTCCTACGGCCAGATGCAGTAGTGGTGCCGAGGTCGTCAATATCGTAGGTAAAGTCTGACATTATGCTTGCTCCCAATCAGCCCAAGGGCTGTTACGCCATGTACGAATATGACCACGTTGTTTCTTCGTGATCGAAGAAGCCTTACACTTCTTTGTGTCGTATTCACGCTCAGTCTTTGCAAACAGCTTGACCTTAGCGTTAATATTGTCTACGATAACTTTAAGCTCGTCGGGACCAAGTTCATCGAGACCGTCTCCAACAACCTTCTTTTGGTTGTCTTCAGTCGGAGCCTCCTGCATAAGGAGACCCCGATTGAATAAAGACATAACGTCTCGCCAAGGGATGCCTCGCTGTTGCCAGTCAAAGACATCCCCCCGCTTCCATTCGGTTCCATACCCCTTAAACTCTTGTCTAACGAGTTGAACCCAGTTTAGTTGAAAAGGAAGAAGAGAGTAGTCGGGTGTCATACTCTAGCTTCCTTAG
>Ga0208767_1001482_pt1 | contig 18649 bp, 31 predicted proteins | sample VirMetDEL_Mar_21_FD_184514 | JGI IMG/M metagenome (GOLD analysis project Ga0208767, IMG submission 184514) | Aqueous microbial communities from the Delaware River and Bay under freshwater to marine salinity gradient to study organic matter... | ecosystem: Environmental > Aquatic > Marine >... | reverse complement strand
TAGTCAATAGGAGGAATATATGACTGGAAAATTTACAGGATATCCCCGTAATGGGTTTATCGGTTTCGATCACATCTTTGCTGATTTAGAGCGTATTCATAATCAGGCAAAGGATACCTATCCACCGCACAACGTTGTAAAAGTCGACAACTACAAGTTCACTGTAGAACTTGCTGTCGCCGGATTCAGCCAAGACCACATCGACATTGAAGTTAAGGATCATGTCCTTACTATCACTGGAGATAGACCGCAGCGTCGTGAACAAGATATGTATGTCCATAAGGGTATTAGTGCTCGAAAGTTTAAGAAGTCATTTAGACTGTCTGAATACACAGAAGTAATCGGAGCAGACCTTTTGGATGGAATCCTGACTGTCGATCTTGAAGTCGTCCTTCCAAAAGAGAAGCAGCCTCGTAAAATTTCAATTGGAAAAAACGAGGAATCTAAAAATGCTGAACTTCTTACGGAAGGTGGGTAATAGTCTCATCGAATCTCGGATGCATGCCGCATACTACGGCGTAGCAAACTACATCCAACGTGAATACCATACTGGTATTCCTACTGGCGAATTAGTTGATATGTTGAAAAAGGATGGATACGATGCAGTCATTACTAAAATCCGTTAAATCTTGGATCACCAAGCAAGCAAAACGAGCTGCAATGTCTGAAGAAGAAAGATACCTTTCTGACTCGATTGACCTTGTAGACTTTGAAGCACGCCAACAAAAGATCATGTATGGTCAGGCACCATACCAAATCAATGGACGGCACTGGTTAGACTCACGCTCTTACCAGTAATCGAAAGAGGGTGGATTCGTCCACCCTTTTTTCATTGACAAATAGTAAAATATATTATATAATGATCCTTCAAAACTCAAAGAGGGTAGCGAATGCAATTTTACACATCAGTCAATCGTCTTGGAAACTCCATTCTCGTTCGGGGTTATAAAGACGGTACTAAGACTCAAGAACGCATTAAGTTCAAACCAACATATTATGTTCCGACAAAAGAAAAAACAGAATGGAGGTCATTAAGTGGCGATCCTGTTGCCCCTGTTACTTTCAACTCAGGCAAAGAAGCTCGTGAGTTCCTTGACAGATATAAAGGAGTTCATAATTTTGAGGTGGTGGGCAATACAAATTATGTTGCTCAGTACATTTATGATGTTCATCCTAGCCAGATTAAATTTGACCGTGAAAGCATCAACACGACCACAATCGATATTGAGGTGGCTTCCGACGACGGATTCCCTGAACCAGCTGCTGCCGATTATCCCGTCATTACTATCACTACAAAAAACAATATTGACAATCTCTATCATGTTTGGGGCATGTATGATTATGAACCTCAGTCGGACAATGTCAAATATTACCGCTGTCAAGATGAATATGAACTACTCTTATCTTTCATTGCTTTCTGGCACAATCCTTCTAACTGCCCAGATGTAGTCACAGGTTGGAACACTACATTCTTTGATATTCCGTATCTTGTAAACCGCATTACTAAAGTGTTGGGCGAAGACAAGGCAAAGATGCTCTCCCCTTGGGAGCATATTCGTGAACGCAATGTTAAGAAAATGAATCGTGAACTGCTTGCGCACGAGATTACAGGCATTCAGCAACTCGATTACCTCGACCTATTCCAAAAGTTTGGTTACACCTATGGCATGCAGGAGTCCTACAAGTTGGACCATATTGCGCATGTTGTTCTGGGAGAAAAGAAACTCTCTTATGAGGAGTATGGTTCGCTGCACTCTCTGTATAAGCATGACTTTCAGAAGTTTGTTGACTATAACATCAAAGACGTTGAACTGGTAGATCGACTAGAGGATAAACTTGGTCTGATTACACTTGCCATGACTATGGCATATAAAGCAGGGTGTAACTTCAACGATACATTCGGCACTACAGGTATCTGGGAAACAATTATCTACCGTGACCTAATGTCTCGGAAGATTGTCCCACCTCTCAAGAAAGATAAGAACAAGCAGAAATATCCCGGTGCATATGTAAAAGAACCTACACCTGCCATGTATGATTGGGTTGTTTCTTTTGACCTTGCTTCGCTGTATCCGAATATTCTTGTGCAGTGGAATATGTCACCCGAGACTATTGTAGATACTTTCAAGTCTGGCGTCTCGGTACAGGGTTGCCTGAATAAAGTTCCTATCTCAAATAAAGAGAACGAGACGACTGCTGCTAATGGCGTCGTCTTCCGCACTGATGAATCTGGTATTCTCCCACGTATTGTAAAAGATTATTATGTAGAGCGTAAGGTTATTAAAAAGAATATGCTGGACGCCAAGCAGCGCCAGCAGGAACAGGGCAACTCCTATGAGATTGAGAAAGAGATTGAACATCTAGAGAATCAGCAGATGTCGATTAAGATTCTGCTTAACTCTTTGTATGGCGCACTCGGTAATCAATACTTCAATTACTTTGATCAGCGCATTGCTGAAGCGATTACCTATAGTGGGCAACTCTGTATTCTCTGGGCAGAACGTGCTATGAATGCAGCGATGTCAGAGGCATGCGGAAAAGAAGATGATTATGTGATTGCGATTGATACAGACTCGCTCTATGTCAATATGAAACCTCTGATTGATAAGTTCCAACCCAAGAATCCTATCAACTTTCTCTCGGAGTTGGGCGAGAAACATTTTCAACCGATTCTTGCTAAAGCATATGCTGAACTGCACGAGTATATGAACTGCAAAGAAAACCGTATGGATATGGAGCGAGAGGTTATTGCCGACCGTGGGGTCTGGACTGCCAAGAAACGATACATTCTAAACGTGCTGGATAATGAAGGTGTCCGTTATTCTGAACCTAAGATGAAGATCATGGGCATTGAGGCGATTAAATCCTCTACGCCGATGGTTGTCCGTGATAAGTTTAAGGAAGCATTTAAAATCATCATGGAAGGGGACGAGGAACGCACTCAGGCGTTCATCCAGGAGTTTAAAAAAGATTTTAGTAAATTGCCACCCGAAGATATTTCTTTCCCTCGAGGGGTCTCTAACATTACCGACTGGATCGATAAAACATCTGTTTATAAGAAGGGTTGCCCGATCCATGTTCGGGGATCGATCCTGTATAATAATGAGGTGCAAAAACTAAAGCTTGACAAACAGTATGAAATGATTCAAAATGGTGAGAAGATTAAGTTCGTATACCTCAACCTGCCTAACCCGATCAAGGAGAATATCATCTCATTCCCTATGGTTTTACCCAAAGAGTTTAACCTGCACAAATACGTTGATTATGAAACACAGTTTAATAAAACTTTCGTAGAACCTCTGCGTGTAATCCTAGACGCTGTTGGTTGGGAAGTCGAGAAGACTGTGACACTCGAGGACTTTTTTGTATGAAAAAATGGAAGACCCCACTGCGATATCCCGGTGGTAAATCTAAAGCGATGAAGTTTCTGTTCTCTGATCAGAATCTACCAGCAGAGCATATCGCAGAATATCGTGAACCTTTCTTGGGTGGCGGTAGTCCTGCTATCGCTTTTACCAAGAAGTTTCCCAACACTCCAGTTTGGGTAAATGATAAATATTATAACTTATACTGTTTCTGGAAAATGTTGCAGGAACAAGGTGTTCGCCTGTATAATGTGGTAAATGGATTAAAGCAGCAACACGATACAGAAGAAAAAGCAAAGGAGTTATTTCTACGTATTCGTAAAGATATTGATGAACAGGATGATATGTTTGAGATTGCATGGCGCATGTATGTAATCAACAAATGTTCTTTTTCTGGACTGACAGAGAGTTCTTCTTTCTCTAAACGTGCTTCTGTCAGTAACTGGTCTCAGAACAGCATTGACTCTTTGCCATACTACTCTGAACTAATCCAGCATTGGAAGATTACTAATCTGGATTATTCTGAACTATTAACGAATGATAAAAATACTTTTGTTTTCTTAGACCCACCATATGATCTGAAGAAAGATTATACTCTTGCTGGTGGTGATGGTGAAGCACTGTATGGTAAGAAAGGTAATATGCACAAAGGTTTCAATCATGTAGAGTTTGCAGACAAGCTAAATCAACATGATTGCATGATGATGGTGACTTACAACTCTAACGAAAACATTCGTAAACTGTTTGAGGGTTGGAAGCAGGAAGAATGGGACTTGACTTATACGATGAGTAATGGTAATATCAAATATCAAGAAGCACAAAAAGAACGTAAAGAACTATTATGTATTAACTATGAGGTAGGAGCACTATACCAATGATCCCCGTAACTAACTTTGAAAAAGTAATTCAGTTCATGAACACCTATGGTCAGGAAGTTAAGAGAAAGGCAGCATTCCCAGATGCTACGACTACTCACCTGCGGGTAGACCTGATTGAAGAAGAACTGAATGAACTAAAGGAAGCGATTGCTAATGAAGATTTGGTAGAGGTTGCAGATGCTCTCTCTGATCTTCTCTATGTTGTCTATGGTGCAGGTGGTGCATTTGGCATCAATCTGGACGCATGCTTCCATGAAGTGCACTCTAGCAATATGTCTAAACTTGGTGAAGATGGTAAACCGATCTACCGTGAAGATGGTAAGGTCATGAAAGGACCAAACTTCCGTGAACCAGATTTGAAAGGTATTCTCTAAATGGACTACGATATTCAAGAAGTTGGTGGTGTAAAAGTCTACACTGCAACTCAGTGGATTAACTCTGAAGATAAACTCGGCACTTTTATGGAAGATACCGACTATGATCTGCTCGTCGAGGAAGATGCAGACTTCTATGCTCCACCTGCTTTTGGTGAAGAAAATGGCGAGCAGAATATTATTTTCAAATACCGTCGTGGTATTTTTACAGAAGAAGAGCAGCTCGGTGCATATGATGCTCTGCGGGATGCTGCAGTAGAAACACAGAACCGTGGTATTGCTGCTGGACCCAAAGGGGAGATGCTCTCTGCGCAGGGCCGAGGTGGTCGAGAGTGGGTGACTCCATTCCAACAGGAAGTTTTGTCTTGGATGGGTCGCCCCCTCTCTGCACTCTACGAAGACGAGACGATTGATGATATTCGTGCACGTCATGAAGGTGGAAAGAATAAAGAAGATACACGTGGTGTTGTTTGGTTGCGTTCTGAAGTGACCAAAGAATATCCAGAATATTATGGTTGGTTTGATCAGTGGTTAGAAACGACTCTGAAACTTTCTCGTGAAGAACAGATTGAAGAAGCAAACCGTATTACTAGCAAGTTTATTTCTGATACTAACTATGCGCAGTCTGTAATGTCTGGTATTGCTGGTTTTTACGATCGTTATCCACGTATTCCATACGGTCGTGAGACTTCTTATACAGAGAAGAACTTTGAGAAGTACACTGGATGCTATCCGTTCATGCGTAAACTTGCAAATAAATTTGCAGAACTTCTTCCAGAGCGCCATGGTAAGCAGGTAAAGCAAGCAAACAAACTGGATGATCGTTTCCGTGTAGCAGGTAAGGATACACCCTTTACTACGATTACTGTGAATAAGAACTTCCGGACTGCTGCTCACCGAGATGCTGGAGACCTGACTGAAGGGTTCTCTAATCTCTCTGTAATTGCAAAGGATAAGGTCTGGTCTGGTGGTTATCTGGTCCTTCCAGAGTTCCGTGTGGCAGTTAATATCCGTCCGGGTGATCTGCTGCTGATCAATAACCATGAGGGCATTCACGGCAATACACCTCTGCTTCCACCAGAGGGTAAGACCATTGAAGAGATGGAGCGTATCTCTCTGGTCTGCTACTTCCGTGAGAAGATGCTTGAACTTGGCGAGTGGGAATACGAAAAGACTCGTAAAGAGTTTGTTGAAGACCGCCGTAAGGATAAAGATCATCCGATGCAGCGTCCACTCTGGAATGGCGTCTCTCCCGGAATGTTTGAGTCGCAAGAATGGTATGATTATTTGCTTGCCAATGGTGGTGCAAATATGCTAGAATTCTACCATCCAGAAGCTAACAAGAAAGAGTCCTCGCTTGAGGAGTTCTTTGCCTAAAATATGTGTGCAATAATCGGTACAATAATTGATCATCCTACTACGGATGATCTTGAGTCCATTCAGCGTGTGTTCCTTGAATCTCGTATTCGAGGAATGCATGCTACTGGCATTTCATATACACAAGATGGTGTAGTTAAAACAATCAAAGAAGCAATCCCTGCTCATGAGTTTGTTGATCGTCATATGCAAGATATGACATCTTTCATTGATACGAATGGCAGACTTGCTCTAATCGGTCATTGTCGTTACTCGACCAGTGATCTTGAGTTCAATCAACCGATTGCTAATTCAGAAGTTTCTATCGTACATAATGGTGTGATTACACAGGAACTTCCAGAGAACTGGAAAGGTCTGTATGGGTATGATTGTGAAACAAGGAACGATACTGAACTGCTACTTCATACAATTAAAGATGATAAGTCTCCGCTGGAAGTCTGGAGTAACTCATCCCTAGCAGTAATTGAATTATATTCAAATCAAACTATTCGATTTTATCGTAACGGTAAACGTCCGATGTATTTGACTAATTCTATTATCACTTCAACAAAGGACGTTATTAATCGTGCTGGCATCAAGGAGGATAGTATTTTACTCCCGATGAATCAGTATAATAAATTTGATATGAATATGAATATTGTGATTGAAAAGGTAGATATTGATGGGGCGATTGATTACCAACAGTAAAATGGTATTTGTAAATTCAGAACAAGTACAAGAACTTATCTCTAACTCACCAGAGGGCAAGAATACCAAGTTCCTTAACTCATCTCATTCTCTCTGGACTCGATTCAAGAACTATGATAAGGCACCCCCACTCGCACTAGAGGTGGATGGGGAGATTGTTTCTCTGATCTTCGCTACGTTCAACCGTGATCGGTATTCTAATCTTTATGAGATTGTAACAGTTCAGGGTCAAGAAGGTAAGGGGTATGCCAGTCATATCTGGTCAGAGTATATCAAGTATGCAGTAACCGAACGTAACACTCAGCGTCTAAAAATATCCTGCACTCCTTCCTCTATCACATGGCACTACAGAAATGGATTAATCTTTTGGGCGGTGGACCCTACAGGTTCTCTGCGTTCTGATCAAAAACTATATCCAACAAGAGAAGAACAATTAGAATATCGCCAGTATGCGATTGCTAATCCTATGGATGCACTTCCAACTCAGGAGAAGGTTCTAGAGCAGTTGAGAAAAGAGGGACTAGAAAACTATAGTTGGGGTAGTAAAAAGAAAGAGAAAACAGAAGAAGCAATTCGGAATGTTGGGGATGCATGGTTACGAGACTCTCTGTTTAATATTGCAACATTAGAAGAGTTTATGGTATGAACTTTCTAGAAAAGGATAACCGTCGAGAAGCATTTGTTCGATGGTTTGCTTGGTCTCTGAAGTATAAAGACTGCGATCCAGCAGTCTGGATGACGAATTACCTCCATGAACGATATGAACACAATCAAGAGCAGAAACTATGGTTAGCATGGTTGTATGGTAATACATATTATCTGCCTACTGCTTGGATATTGATTAACGAGTTTCCTGACTTTGAGTTGGCGACTGTAGATCGAATGGAAAAATGGAATAGCGAGAACTATAAACGTCTACGGTATCAGACTGATACAAAGTGGAACAAAGGTCATCTTGCAGATATGTTTGCGAGTTATCAGCAGTTTATTGGAAAGGGGACTCAACGGGAGCGTTTTGATTCTCTAATGGACTCTGACCCAACTAAGACTTTTGATAACTTTTGGAATAGTATCAAATCTAATCTGCATAAGTTTGGTCGCTATAGCACTTGGTTCTATCTTCAACACCTTCGCCATACTGCAGGTGTAGAAATGGAACCAACCTCTCTGATGCTGAATGACTATAGTGGTTCTCGTAGTCACCGTAATGGTCTGCTCTTTGCTCTGGGGCGGGATGAAGACTATGACCAGAAACTTACTGCTAAGGATTATGATGGACTAGAGGAAGAGTCTATTAGCATTCTCTCTGAGGTTCGAGAGAGATATCCTGAACTTGCTACCGAAGCAGACTTCTTTACGATGGAAACCTGCCTTTGTTCGTTTAAAAAGATATTCCGTGAACATCATGGTAGATACCTTGGATATTATTTGGATCGGCAAGCAGATGAGATCAAGAAAGTCGAACAGGACGGATGGTATGGTATTGAATGGGAAGTTCTCTGGCAGTCTCGAAAAGAGACGATAGACTCTAGACTAAATCATAAACGTGGTGTTGATAAAAGTCTCTACTCACACTTTGTTCAGAATGGTGACATCCTTCGTTTAGATTGGATGTATAATGATCTGAATGAGGTTAATTTTGGACTTGAAAAATTCTTTTGACTATAGTATACTAATCTTTGAATTGGAATAAGAAGGAATATTATGAAAAAGGTTAAACTAATCGGTATTGTTGGTATGCCCGGAACAGGTAAGACTACAATGATGCGAGAGTGGATCAGTCGACGTGAGTGGGAGTTGGATACTCCGATTAAACTCCTGAACACTATGATTAATAATGAATCGAGCATTCGCCTCTTTGGTAAGTATGAAGAGGGAGATACCTTTGCTGGTACAGATAAGTTGTCTATGGCAGTGCAACCAGTCGCAATCGAGTATCTACAGAATCCTACTCATGATGTAAATATCTTTGAGGGTGATCGTCTTAGTTCTGTGAAGTTCTTTCAAGATGCAGAACGTCTCGGACATGATGTGCATATTATTGTTCTTTCTGTCCCAGATGCAGTTCGTGAGCAGCGATATAAAGATCGTGGTTCTGAACAGTCTCAGAAGTTCATCGATGGTCGCCGCACTAAAGTAAAGAATATTGTAGATAACTTTTCTGGTTCTGTTCTTACAGGTGATCCTTCTCTGGTTACAGAGTTTAATCATGAAACTCCAGAGGACACTCAAAAGGTTATTGACTTTATTGAAAGTATTATTGAGGATAAAGCATGAAGATTATCGCTGGTCCATGTCAGTTAGAAGAAGACTCTATTGAAGTTGCTAAGTTCTGTAAACGTATTGCAGAAGATCATGGCATGGAATATTATTTTAAAGCAAGTTTTGATAAAGCAAACAGGACTTCACTAAATAGTAAAAGGGGTTTAGGTGTCGAACAAGCAATGCCTATCTTTGATGAAATTCGACGTGAGGTTGGGTGTAAGATTGTTACTGATGTTCATACAACAGGGCAATGTGCAATCATTAAAGAAGTAGTTGATGTACTACAAATCCCTGCCTTTCTCTGCCGACAAACTGATCTACTGTTAGCAGCGAAAGGCACAGGTAAGATTGTGAATGTCAAGAAGGGGCAGTTTCTTGCACCTTGGGATGTTGCTGGTATTATTAGTAAAATAGGAGAAGAGAATGTCTGGATTACTGAAAGGGGCACTAGCTTTGGCTATAACACCCTTGTTAATGACTTTACTGGTCTTCAGTATATGCATGAGAATTTTCGTACTCCCATTATTTATGATGCCACTCATTCTGTACAGAAACCCGGTGGCAATGGGACTAGTTCTAGTGGCTATCGGAATTATGTACCCGCTCTTGTTCGGGCGGCTGTTGCTACCGGGCATGTAGATGGTATCTTTATGGAGGTGCATCCAGACCCTGACAATGCGCCTTCAGATGGTCCTAATAGTCTTACCTATGCAATGTATGAAAAAGTAATCAAACAAATCCAAGTCTTTCATGACATGGGCGTAATTTTAGGAGTTAGATAGTGGCGCAAGTATTTAATAACTTATCCGAATTGATTCAGAGTGTTGAGGATCAATCTGGGACAGAAACTTTTAACGGATTTCTGAACGATAGCGATTTTCGTGTTAGCAAAGAAGGACAACAAAAAAGTGCTTTTTGGCCAACTCTGGAAAATCTACAAAACGTGTATGATGATACACTCGCAAAATATGACAGCGCAGGTTTATATCCAGTAGATTCTTCAGGCGAGGCATATATCAATTTAAGAGTTCTAATCCCTCTAGAACCCAGAGATTCAGCAGAAGAAAATCCATGGCTTACTGGAGGAGATTGTAAGCGTATGACTACAGAGTTTAAATCAGTTAAGGTCCAGTAAAGTGCGATTGAAACCAATTATTATTATTCCTGCTCGTTACAATTCAAGTCGATTCCCTGGCAAAATGTTAGCAAAACTTGGGGATAAAACTGTATTAGAGCAGACTATTGAGACTGGTAAACGCACTGGACTGCCTGTTTATGTTGCTACAGATAATCGTGAGATTGCCAATCTGTGCATTCGCATTGGTCAAGAATATGTTATGACTGATCCGGATCATAAGAATGGTACTGAACGTGTAGCAGAGGCAATGGTCAAACTTATTGATAAGCACGGTGAAGAATTTGCTCAAGAGTTCGATTATGTAATTAATCTACAGGGTGATTCGCCACTCATTCCTGATTATATTTTTCATATGATGATGGATGAATATGAAGAACTTTTTGTAAATGATAAACCGTTTGATGTGATTACACCTACATTCCGTATGCCGATGGAAACAGCAGAACGATTCCTTGACTGTCGGGCAGAGGGTAAGGCAGGTGGCACAACTGTAGTCGCAGATAAAACTGGTCGTGCAGTTTATTTCTCTAAGGAGATGATTCCATTTGGCGCAGACTTGACAAATGTTCGATCATCTTCTGAAAAGATTCCGATGTATTATCATATTGGTATGTATGCCTACAAACCTACTTCGCTGTTTGAGTACTCGCAGTTAGAAGAGACACCATTAGAACGCACTGAAGGTCTAGAGCAGTTGCGTTTTGTAGAGAATGGTTATCATGTGCATTGTATGAAACTGCAACCTCTACACTTTGACTTCTGGGAAGTGAACAATCCAGAAGATATTGAGATCGTTGAAAAATCTTTGGAGTATGTTAGATAAAACTTTACACGATAGTTAAAAAAAGTTATTGACAATTTTCTAACAATAAACTATATTAAAAATCCTTTGACGTTCCCTGTCACAACAACAGAGCGTTTAGTCTCGAATTTACTTAAAATGGTGATTGCTATGAGAAAAAGAGAAAACTATTTAAGCAGAGTTAACAGAAACCTCCCAGAAAACATTGAAGTGATGTCTGTTTTTGGTAAATTAACCGACAATCTTCGGAGATGTAAATCTTGCGGAGAAGTAAAGAGAGAAGATGAATTTTACCTATCTCCCAAAAGTTCGTTCGAAGATAAACGTGGAATTTGTATTCAATGTTGGGATGAAACCAATGGTAAATATAAAAATAAACCACTTCCAGTTACAAATGATCTAACCGAATTTTTTCCATAAAATTAAATACGATAATTCAAAAAAGGTGTTGACACTTCCGAGTTAAAGTCATATATTACTATTACTGAAACAAGGAGTGTCAACATGAGTTTAGCGAGCAAAAAGATTCAAGAAGCTTGGCTTTGTTACGAGATTGTTCAAAATACCGATCATCAACTTGAAAATTCAGCGGCTGAACACCTCATTAAACTTCTCCAAGAGCGAGTAGATGAACGTAAGTTAGAGGCGTCAGAGTACCCCGAGGGATATTTTGACGACCATTGGGAAGAAAGTCGATGAAATTCACAAAAGAATTTTTCGATACCCTCGGGACTTACGTATATGTATACGCCGACCCCGAAACAGATAAACCTTACTATGTTGGTAAGGGCAGGGGGGATCGTTGCATCCAGCACGTTTGTGACAAAGATTACGATTCTTCTCATTGCCACCTTGTGGCAGCAAACCTTGAACGATTCTCTGAAGAAAATCCAGACGCTATTGCGTTTGCCATAGAATCTTTCATTATCTCTCAAAACCCAAACCTTGACAACAAAGTCTCTGGACACTATAAGGAATGTTTTACAATGCCGGATATTAACGTCGATAATCTTTTTACTAACTATGTTTCCTCTAAGACAACAGGTAGGCAACATTTGTACCAGACCCTCGAAGAGTATCCCGATTTTGATAAATATTTTGACTTATCAGGAGAGCTGCGTTCGACTCCAGGTCAATGGAGGGCAGCATCTTCTATGAACGGGAGTCTTTACGCAATTATCGTTAAAGAGATGAAAGATGAACATTTTAAGTTTCGTCTTGAACAGACAGAATCTATCATCAAAGGAAAAAAGGTCAAACCAACCAAAGAGATTCATTATAATCTTGGTGTGAGCATGACAGAGAACTTTGCTGATGCTAATACGGAAGTAATTGAGCATATCAATGCTGATGATGGTGTTCTTTTTTCATCTGCGAAGACTTATGTCGAATTTTTTGTCCCTAATCTAGAGGATGCAATAGAAGCATTCATGAAAGTCGCAAATAGAAAATAATGGTAAACATCTTTCACCTACATGAAGACCCAGAGGTAAACTCGTACTGGCATATTGATAAGCATATTGTCAAGATGCCAACCGAGTATGCTCAACTTCTTTCTACTGCTCATCGTCTCCTTGATGGTGAGCAGTACATCATTCTCCGTGAGGATAAGAATGGTCGGCAGCGTAAGGTTAAGCGCTGGAAACTCGAGGACGATCGAGAGACTGGTATCTTTCATGCTGCTCATATGAATCATCCTTCATGCATCTGGACACGTGCCTCTAAAGAGAATTATATGTATCTCTTTGAGCTTTACTCTGCTTCATTATTGGAGTATACTAGAAGGTATGGTAAAGAGCACGGGTCTGCCCGTCCTTTGCCGTTCTTGCAAACGCCACCTGAGAACATTGTTTCTCTAGGACTACAGGAGATTCCACAGGCGATGAAGATGTATCCAGAGTGCATGGTTCCGGGTGATTCTATTCGAGCATACCGTAATTACTATAACGTAGCAAAGCATGGGTTTGCTAAATGGAAACACAATGATCCACCTCCATGGTTTATTCCGGGACAGTTATGTACTCCTTAACGATATTCAAAAACGTTTACGATAACAAGACGCATCGGCGCATGGACTTCGAGACTTGGCAAGGTCTCGAAGACTTGCTGTTTGAGTTGTCTAAAAAGAAAGGACAAAAGGGTGGAAGTGATTCTTCTCCTCTGCTTAGCCCTGCTATCTTCAAATCCTCTACGACTCGCTCTAACAATAACGTTCTGGGTTGGGGTAACTGGTGCTGCATTGATGTTGATGATTTTTCTGGTAGCATTGATTCCGTCTTAGAACCTCTGAAGCAGTATTATTATATCTGCTACTCGACCGCATCCTCTAGAGAAGATAAACCAAAGTTCCGGGTAGTCTTTCCTCTGACTGATATGGTTCCGGCGTCTCGTATTAAAGAGTTCTGGCATTCTATCAACAATCTTGCTCTGGATGTGGTAGATGCTCAGACTAAAGACCTTTGCCGTATGTACTATGTTCCTGCGCAATATCCGAATGCATATAACTTTATCTTCAAGAATGAAGGTGAGCATATCAATCCTTTTGAATTGATGAAGCAGTTTCCTTCGCATGTCGGTAGTCGTAAGAAAAAGTTTATTGATACTCTGCCTAAACCTCTGCAGATCGAGGTGATCAACTATCGTAAGAATCAACTCGAGAATATGGTAACATGGAAGTCATATCGAGACTGCAAGTTCTTTCCTCAAGATATGGGTAAAGAGTATATTGCCAATGCTGGTGTAGAGAATGGCGGAAACTTCTTCCGTCTCTATCGTATTATGGTGTCTATTGCTGCTAGTGCTATCAAAGCAGAATATCCTATTACCTCTTTTGAGATTGTAGAGTTGTGCAGAGAACTAGACAACGATTGTGGTGCTATCTACAAATCACGCAATATGGAAGCAGAAGCAGAGCATGCATTATCCTTTGCATTAAAAGGATAAAATTCAACACAATAGTTTGAAAAAAATGCAAAAAAGTTGTTGCCTTTCACATCAATATGCTCTATATTCTATATGTAAGTTGATGAAAGGAAATGAAATGTTTAAGCGTATCCATCCAAATGTTCGTGCTCTCGAAAACATTGATGCGCACCTTGACAGCATTGATGAAGCCATCCTTCGTATGGATCTTCCTCGTAACATCAAGCGTGAACTTTCCCGTCTCACCTATGAGATGTACTCTACGATCGAAAAGTCGATCGACGATTTCACTCCATCTGCTGAATAGGAAAACACCATGAACACTCAAGCACAAAAGCTCGCAGACAAGCTGAATCGCAAGCGTGAGACCATCATGAAGCTTCGGACTAATGGTGGTTTCTACCGTAATGCTCAATGGGATAACGGGGAATATGACTTCCTCACCTCACGTGGTCGTAAGCTGATTGATGAAGCATACTTCCTGATCAACGATTTCCTGAAAATCGATGCCGATGATCCGTTCGGCGCTTGGGATTGGTACTGCAAAACTTACAATGATGGCGTCTGGTTCGACGCTGACGATCTGGCTGCATAAGGAGAAACACGATGTCAGATAAAATTCAATATGCCGCTATCGAAAAAATCGATAACAAGTTGGACGAGATCGAGGTTCTTCTTGATCAAGCGCCGCTGCTCAAGGATGACAAGAGCAAACTCATTGAGTTGCTCTATGACTACTACTGTGATCTGGAGATCGCTGTCGATCGTTATCATGAGGAGTGGGAGACTGAACGAAACCAAGGAGAAATCTAAAAGTTTACACGATACTTTGTAAAAAAAGTAAAAAAGATGTTGACTTTTTGATCAATCGGCCCTATATTCTATATGTAAGTTGATGAAAGGAAATTGACATGCAGTACAAAGTTCTCCAGATTCAGTTGACCGATGCTGAAGTTGATATGGTCAACGAAGGTTGGCAAGTTCGCAAGCACATTCTCAAGACCTACATGTTCGGCGAGAGAGTTGTTCCGAGCGCTACTGAGGCTATGGACCTTGGTTACTACGATCACGTACTGACCATCGAAGGCGATAAGCTCGAAGATGTGTTCTATGTCGGTAACTTCATGGATGATCGCAACTTGGATAAAGTTCGGGTGCACGGCACCTTCTCTTCTGTCTCCGTCGGTGACATCATCGTCGATGAAAATGATTGGGCTTTCGTAGTCGATACCTTCGGCTTTCAGATGCTCCCTGAGAAAATTGCAGCATAAGGAAAGAATTTGTTATGCAAAAAGTATGGATGGTTTGGCAAACGGTTGACTTTGGTCAGGATTGGTTGGTAGGTACTTTCTCCACCCAAGATAAGGCTGATGCAGCTGCGGCGATGATGTTTACAGATTGGTTGACTGATCGTGATATGTCTTTGGCTCAGTGGAAGGCTAAGCAAGATCAACCATGGTTTGATATGGACGACCCTTTCTTTGTTACTCAGTCGGACGTACAGTAAAGGAGATAAAATAAATGGTTGATGGTTATGATCTTGCTCGCCGGATTATCGCAGATAATACCTGCGTAATTGAAGGTAATTATGATGAACTTCAGGACGCATGGGGATATATCTCTCAGTGGCGTATGAGTGAAGAGTGTAAAGAGCGGAAACTCGATTATGATTGGATTCGGCAACTAAATGATGCTGAACATGCGATCAGAAATCGTATTCGTTCTTATCATCCGGAGTGATAAATGGAAATCTTAGCAATTATATTTGTCCTTCTTTTGGGAGGACTTTTTGTCTGGATGGCTCTGGGAGAGTATTTTAGATAAATAAAGATGTTCGTTGATGAAGCGAGCGGAACGTATACAGGACGGGAGTTCGAATCTCCCCGCCTCCACCAAAAGCATTCTATCCTTACCTGACGAGGAGGGATCGAAAGAACTAAACAGAATGCTTTTGATGGGGGCGTTATTGGGAATCGACTGGTGCGGAAAGCAAGTGGAGACAAACCGTTTGATACCGTAAGTATCACTTAAACTAAAAGCAAACAATTATTTTGCTCCTAAGGCTTACGCTCTCGCAGCATAAGTTCTGTGGGTCCGGTGAGAACCTAGAAACAGAATCTCACCAATTTAATTTGCTAACGGATTATCCAATGCTTCTTGGATTTGAGCAGACAATCTATCATCAACTTCTTTGATCTTTCTTTCTGTCTCTCCATACAGAGCATCACGTTTACGATCAAATCGTTCATCCGCTGCATCTATCATATCCCTGACTTCAGTTTCGGTTTCTCGTAATCCATCTTCGATACGATCAACCATTGTCTCAAGTCGAGCAACATCATCTTTTAAATCATTTTTAATTGTTCGAGCATACTCGGTTGCCTGAAGAACAGAGTCTTCTGTGCTAACCATTTTCTGCTCCATAACAGATAGCTGTTCTTGGAATCCGCTGAGATCAGGTGCAACGTATTGTTGGATCATTTCCTTCATATCCATGTAGTCCTTATAGACTTCAAAGCCACCATAGAGACCACCTACTAATGTAGACAGTCCCATGGCGACCGCAACCATACGTCCACCTTTAAACTTGATCCCAGCGAATTCTATCTCAGCCATTTTTAGTCCTCGATCTCGACTTCAACAGGTTTCTTTTCTAACTGTTTAGCAGTAATATAACCTGCTCCGAAAGCGAGTGCCATACTTCCTACTAAGACAGCAGAGTGCCAAAGAATAAACATTTATTTCTTCATCCCTTCGATACCTTCCTTTGCATAGAATGCAGCTACGATAGCAGCAACCGATACAAAGTACGTTGGAGCAATATCCTTGAGCAGACCAGAAGCAGTCTCCTGACCGATCAAGGATGAAAGTACAATAGCAAAAGGATAGAGCAGCATACCAGCGAGAGCGAACCATGCCATCCCTCTCTGAGCATCCTGCTTCTTATCATCGTTTTCGATCTGGAGCATTCGCTCCGCTTTTGCCATTTCTTCATCAGTTACGATTCCGTCACCGTCCTCGTCAAACTGATTGTAGATAGAGTCTGATTGTAGCTTCTTAGCCGCCATTGTGATTCTCCAAATGTGTTTTTAGTTTCATCACTTCAAGCTCTAATTCCTTAACTCTTTTGATCGTTTCCTGAACTTCCTTGGGAGGTTCAAAGTTACCGATCCATTCATCATTCTCTTCTACTTCTTTCGTTAGCATACTATAGTTGTGTTCTAGGAAAGAGATCCTTTCAGTGACCATGAAATATGCCCATACTCCAATTGCAACCCCACCGATCAATCCTAATAGATTCTTTAGTGGGATTGAAAACTCAGTCCCGTCATTCAACTTGGCTGCCATTAGATCATCCTCCTAAACCGGATGCACTAAGACCTTCGAATGCCGATGTAAGGGATGGTGCAAAAGAGGATGCTGCCCAGAGCATAGCGCCGATGGCACCTACTCCAATAATCACCCACTTCATCTTCATATCATCAACACTCATTTTAATGCCAATAAGTTCGTTACTCAAAATTCGCAAAGAAAGTTCCATCTTGCCTTCTGGCATATCAACTGGAACTTCTGGTTTTTTATCTTCAGCCATTTTATTCTAATCCTTCATTTAAAACGTCTTCTAAAACAACAATGCCCTTTGCTACCAGTCTTTCTCTGTTAGAAAGATGCATCTCATGAATATCATCCTTACTTTGGCCATGATACGGTACTGCATGGCCTTCATCAATCATAACTTCAGTCAACAGTTTGCCTTCAGATTCAATATAAAAATCACCAAGGATTCTGCCAAACTTACCCTTCATATCTTCTCCGTCCTTAGCAGCAACCGTTTTAAGAACAACATTTTTTTCTAATAGTTCCTGAACTCTTTTCTTTGCTGCAAGACCGAACAACTTTTCAACTTGATCACGGGTTCTAGACTCTGGTGTATCAATGCCCATGATTCTTACACGTTCATCTCTCATCCAGATACCAAATCCTAGGTCAATATCAACATCAACTGTGTCTCCATCAACCACTTTGATAAGTTTTGCTTTATACTCGTACACTGTACTTTCTCCTATTGGAACTGTAACTGCCGGAGTTGTTGTATCTCTTGTTCAAGTCGCATCACTTCTAACTGTTTTTTGCGCAGTTCGAGAAGGTATAGTTCATTACAGTCAATTCTTGCTTTCGGTTTTTGACCTAAAGGAATAATAATTCGAGCAAAGACACCAACGTCTCCGACCCTTGAGTCTACATAACCATTAAGAGGATCTGTATATCCCCTGCCAATAATGCCCGTAACGCCAAATTCTAAGTTAGTAGCGCTACCGATTGCATTAGAACAGTCTAGATCGCCAGCCTTAAATCTATCAGATTGATAACTGCCCGGAGCAGAAGGCAATGATAGATTAAGGGAACTGGACTGTCCAAATGCAACAGATGCCAAAAGTAATAACATTATGAGTGATACAAAAAGTATCTGAGCTTGAGTATAACTGGTCATGATCATACCTTTGAGCATATTCTTGAATCAATGCCAGAGGATGGTGCATCTAACAAAAGTTGCTTAGAGGTAGTACAGATATACTCAATACGGTCACAGTCTGCTTCTCTAATGTAGATTTCAATACTTTGCTTGGAAAGATATGGCACATTAATCAGTTTACTAGTAGTGGCAAACGGAACAGGATTCCAGTCTGCATCATGCACAGTAATTTCATAATATTCTACATCTGACCTTTTGTTAAAAAGGGTCATAGTAGTCACAACAATGTCTTCTATGAACGAGGGTTCGAACTTAGGATATGTTGGCGTCCACTCATGAGCATATGCGGTAGTAGCCATAAATGCTG
>Ga0208767_1001480_pt1 | contig 18663 bp, 37 predicted proteins | sample VirMetDEL_Mar_21_FD_184514 | JGI IMG/M metagenome (GOLD analysis project Ga0208767, IMG submission 184514) | Aqueous microbial communities from the Delaware River and Bay under freshwater to marine salinity gradient to study organic matter... | ecosystem: Environmental > Aquatic > Marine >... | reverse complement strand
TATACAATTATATAAAATGGCAGTAAAATTAGGAAACGGTAATTGGGCAGTAAAAGAAGATAAGCTATTAGCATATAACGACAATAGTGGTTTATTCTTTAACAAAGAGTTTGACTTTTCAAGGGGTTCTACTGCAACGTATGTAGGTCGAGATGGTTTAATCGCATCTGCTGCATCAGGAGTACCAAGAATAGACTTTACTAATGACACTAAAGGGCATCTACTCTTAGAGCCGAGTAGCACTAATGTAATAACTTATAGCGAAGATTTTACTCAATCGAGTTGGGTAAAATTAGGTGCAGGTACAGGTACAACAGCTATTGTTACAAGTAATTACGCTATATCTCCTGATGGTACACAGAACGCATCAAGATTACAATGTGATTTAAATGGTGGCACTACAACGTCTGACCAAAGTTTAATTTACGATTTAGATGCTACAAATTCAACACAGACAATTTCTGTTTATATGAAGTCAAATAATGGTCAAAATCAAACTATTTATTTTACAAATACTTTTACAGGAGATAGTAGAGATGAGGCTTTAGTTACTACTGAATGGCAAAGATTTACGTTTACCCATTCAACTTCAAACTACACTTTTTCTTTAGGTTTAAGGGGTAATACAGGGTCAGATGATACTGCCGATATTTTAATATGGGGAGCTCAAGCCGAAGCTCTATCTTATGCAACAAGCTACATACCTACCACAGGTGCGACATCTACTCGTAATGCAGACGTATGCAATAATAGTGGCTCTGCACAAGACTTTAATTCAGAGGAAGGAGTATTGTATGCGGAGATTGCTTATTTAAGTGATACAGGAACGTATAGAACAATATCTATAAACGATGGAACTAACAACAATATGGTTGCTTTTGAAAATAGACCTGTTTCAAATCAAATTAAAGCGTTTATAAATGTTTCAGGAGTAAGTGTTATGTCTTCAACACAATCGTTAACAAATGTAAAACAATTTAATAAGATTGCTATTAAATGGAAACAAGATGATTTTGCTTGGTGGGTAAATGGTGTGCAAATACACGAGGATTTAAGCGGTTCAACCTTTGCAAGTGGAGTTTTGAATAAACTAAATTTTAACAACGGAATTGAGAACTTTCCATTTGAAGGCAAAGTAAGAAACGTACAAGTATTTACAGAAGCTCTTACAGACGAACAATTAGAAAAATTAACAAGTTAGTATGTACGATAAAGCATCAATAGCGTTAATACCAAGTGGTGTAAATGACGGAACACTATATTCTGTCTTACCTGTTAATGGTAACGGAGATTTTACGCACACAAGAGGTTCGACTGCGACACGAGTAAACAAAGATGGACTTATAGAATCAGTAGCTACAAACGTACCACGCTTAGACTATCCACTAACAAATGGCGTAGTAGGAGATTGTCCTCATTTGCTTTTAGAACCGAGCTCGACTAATGTTATACAAAATTCAGAAATTACATCTACTTGGACTTACACAGAGTATGGTAGTGGTAGTGCAGGAACTATAACAACAGGTAAAACTGATATGTTTGGTGGCACAAATGCAGTGCAAATTGATTTTCCATCTGATGCCGAAAATGTGTCTTTTACGTTTGGTCAAACAACATCCTCTATATCATCAGGTAGCGTTTCTTTAAGTCTATATATAAAACTTGTTGAAAGTAATGCTAAAACATTACAGTTTAGAGCTTCGTCTAATGCAGTTTCATTGATTAATGTTAATAGTACAGATTTTGTAAGGTATGAAATGACAGGAACTAAAAACTCTTCGGAAGCATTTAATGTTAAATTGCGACCAAGCGCAGGTACTTCAGGTGGTGGTTTTTCAATTATTGTTTGCCACCCACAAGAGGAAGCAGGAAGCTATCCAACTTCATATATACCAACAAATGGCGAAACAAATGGTGTAACACGCTCAGCCGACTTTTGTATAAATTCAGGAACAAGTGCCGATATAAACAATGAAGAGGGGGTTTTGTTTGTTGAAAGTGCAGCACTTGCAGACGATTTAACTTTTAGACAAGTTACCTTAAATGATGGTAGTTCAAATACTATATTAATTGGTTATAGGACAAATTCAAATAGGATATATGCACAATTAGTGAGCAATAATGTTTCACAAGCGTTTATAAGTTATGATGTTACTGATATTACAGAATTTCATAAAATAGCTTTAAAATACTCAACTAATAGTGTTCACTTATGGATTGATGGCGTAAAAAGAGCTTCAGATACAAGTGCAACTATGCCATTAGCTTTAAATAATTTAGATTTGCAAAGTACAACAGGAAGCGCACAATTTTTTGCAAAAACAAAACAGGTAATAGTATTTAACGAAGCACTAAGCGATAGCGAATTACAAACACTAACAAGTTAATTAAATTAAAATGAAGTATATATTTAAGAAATATGAATTTGACAGTCAAAGCCAAGCTGAAACAAGGATAGCTGCTTTGCCATCAGTAACCGATGAAGATGGGAACGAAAGCCCATCACACAGCCATACAGTTGTAAAGCTCGGTTATTTGTGGACTACCGAACCTACCTACAACGAGGAAGGCGAAGTAGAAACAGAAGGCGTAGCATCTGATATGTATTCGGTTGACGTACTATGGAAAGCAAGTGAAATCACAGAAGTTGACGAAGATGGAGAATCTACTGTAAGCTATCCTTACGGATGGTCAAGCAAGGAGATATCTGTCGAAGGAAACGGAGTACATACATTTGCAGGTTGGAACTTTAACGAATAGAATTATGGACACTACAAGTTTAAAAGTTTATTTAATGAACTTGTCTACAATGACAATAACCACAATCGACCAAATAGAAAGTGCTTTGAAAATACTTTTGCTTGTAGTTACTATTGGGTATACTATTCAAAAATGGTACGAGATTAAAAAGAAATGATTAAGGATAAAGACTTACGAGGGTATTTAGGAGCTGGGATTATATTTTTCCTTGTGATGGGTCTATTGCTATTTTTGGCGTTCTATGAGATACCTGACACAAATAACGATATTTTTAAAGTTATAGTCGGTATGCTCGTTGGCTCCCTGTCAGTTGTCATCTACACTTTCATCGGCAAGAATCCTGAAGAAGTCTCAGAGCTACAAGCAAAGAGCCAAAGCCTAGAGGTAAAAGTAAAGCAGTTGGCAGAAGAAAAAGACAACATTGAAAGTTTGCTAAGAGACTTACAAAGTGATGTGATAGATAAACTATCAGTCACAGGGCAGAATTTCAAATATAAACAATGCGAAAAATAAGTAAATTTATTATTCACTGTACAGCAACAAAAAAAGATTTTGACGTAACGGTTGAGGATCTTAAAAAGTGGCACGTTGAGGAGAGAGGTTGGAAAGACATAGGCTACCATTTCTTTATAGACTTAAAAGGAGAGGTACACGAATGCCGACCAATAGAGCAAACTGGAGCTCATACTAAAGGACATAACTTTGATAGTATAGGAATAGCGTATGCGGGAGGACTGGGTAGCGATAGTGCGTGGCACGATACTAGAAGCGAAGATCAAAAAAATGCTTTAGAAGATCTACTTTGCTATTTAAAAATACAATACCCTCAGGGCAAAGTATATGGCCATAGAGACTTTAGCGAAAAGATGTGTCCGAGCTTTGATGCTAGAGCCGAGTACGAATGGGTAAGTAATCAGTTTTGAAATATAAGATCGTTACAAAGGTCAAAAGACCTAAAAAGAAAAGACCTAATGTGCATAGTAAAAACGCTAGTAAAGGACAGATAGGATATAAAAAGAAATATAGAGGGCAGGGGCGATGAAAAAAGTTTTTGAGTTTATTACTGGGGATATTATAAAATCAATCGGTAGTGTAATAGATGACCTATTTACTAACGACGAGGAGAGAATAGAGGCTAAAAATAAAGTCTTTGAGATCCTAAAGGAAAAGGAGCTTGAACTTCGTAAAATGCAGACCGAGGTAATTGTAACGGAGGCAAAGGGGAATTGGTTGCAAAGATCTTGGCGACCTATATTAATGCTAGGCTTTGGTTTTATAGTAATGTATAATAAATTTTTTGCACCTGCATTTGGATTACCTAACGCTGAATTAGAAAACGAATTTTGGAATTTACTTCAACTGGGCGTTGGAGGATACGTTATTGGACGTAGTGCTGAAAAGATTGCGAAAGACGTAATAAAAGCAAAAACTTGATTTTGTCAAAAATTTAATATAACTTGCCTAACGTTAATTGCTACGGCTACTATTTTAGCCAACTAAAAAAGGCTAAAAAGTTATATAAATATGTTTAGGCACTAAAACTATGCAAATGAATTTTGATTTAAAAATAGACTACTTAGGTAAAAAAGAAGTTAAAGGAGATACAGAAAAAGATATGTATAATCTAACCTTTAAGACCTATAACTCTGAGATTAAAGGCAAATTCGAGAAGTCTGAGATACGTCATATTATACAGATATTAGATAACGCAGTAATATAATGCCTAGAAAACCAAGTCGTAAGTCTTTAGTAGCTAAAGCTGATAAGGTTTTTAGTGAGTATATAAGACGTAGAAACGCTAATCACAACGGTATTACTGAGTGCTTCACTTGTGGTAAGCAAGACCACTGGAAAAACTTGCAATGCGGACACTTTCAATCTCGTAAGCATTACTCTACTCGATGGAATGAGACTAATTGCCAAGTACAATGCTCAAGTTGTAATGTATTTAGATACGGAGAGCAGTATAAGTTTGGTGTAAATTTAGATGCTAGTTTTGGGCAGGGAGTCGCAGAGGATCTCGATATATTAAGTAAAAAGATAGTTAAATTTTCTAACGATGATCTAATCGAGTTAGTACGTTTTTATGAAAAGAAACTTGCGGAGTTAAAATAAAAGCGTATATTTGAGTAAGTCTTTTAAGTTATCTAACTTTGTTGTAATTAAGGGGAGCGGTTAAACGTTCCTCTTTTTTTTTGCTATTGGTATATTTTTTTTATATATTAGCTATCGATAATAAATACAATAGTATATGTATAAAGAGCAAATTTTAATTAAACTAAGCGAGGAGGATAAGAGTTATCTAAAGCGTGAGGCAGATAAGCAACGGCTATCTGTAAGCTCTTACGTTAGGCATAGGATCTTTAACCCTGAGCAATATAAAAACAGAGATTATGATTTATAATGATGACTTAATGAGGCTTCGCAATAGCGAGGTTACTGCTTTAAGGTCTGAAATTAAAAGACTTAAAAGCAAGATAGAATTTTTAGAGGCACAAATAGAGGTGGCCAGAGAAGTAACATTTAATAAGTAAATAATGAAAACAAGTAAAGTAAAAACAATCGTAAGTATTAAACCTTATAAAACAGACAATGGTACATTGTATTACCATAACCTAGAACTCGAAAACGGAGAAAAAATAAATATAGGTAAGAAAAAAGAACTGCAAGTCGGATGGAGTGTTACATACGAATTAGTACAAGATGGAGATAAGCACGAGTATCCTAAAGCAAAGCCTTTAGCGCCACCCCCTCCTAGTACAATGACTGGTAGCAAAGACGAGTTAATTTTGCGACAGGTAGCTTTTAAAGGTGCTATTGAATTAACTAGTAGCGGTAAGATAGGTTTAAGCGAAATAGAAACCTATACAAATAACTTCTTTAATCTTTTAAAACAATAAAAATGAGTGAAATTATAAAAGGAATGTTTGTTAATGAGGGCAATGTAGATTTTGTATTGCATAAACTTAAATTTGATGTAGCTGAGTTTTCTCAAATGCTAGTTACTTATAAGGATGTATTTGAGGCTAATAACGGTAAAGGAGAGATTAATATTTTAAAATCTAAAAAGATTAATCCTAAGACTAATAAGCCTTACGTTTACGCATCTTTAAGTACGTGGAAGCCTACGCAAAGCGAAGATAAAGTAGAGGTATCACAACATCTCGCATCGAGAGAGGCAGACAATGATCTGCCATTTTAATTAGGTTAAAAATAGGGGGCGTAATTGCCCTCTTTTTTTTATTAAAAAATTTTATTATAACTTTAAGAAAAATTAAACAAACAAATGTTAGTAAACTTTCAAGACTTAAAAAGCAAACTAAACGATATTAGAACTGGAAAAATAAAAGAGGGGGAGCGTGTTGGCGTAGATGCTATTGACGACTATTTGCGTTTTAAAGAGGGAAACTTTAACGTAATTCTAGGACACGCTAACGTAGGTAAAACAACTGTGGTGCTTTATCTAATGTTATTAATAAGTAAAAGGCTAGGTAAAAGATGGCTTGTCTTTTCCTCCGAGAATGAGGCTCATAGTATTGCTAGGAAGCTTATAGAGTTTTTAGAACAAGCACCGATTAATAAAATAGATAAAGAAACTTACGAAGGACACTTAAATTATGTTAGTGAATATTTTAAAATAGTAGATGCAACTTCGTTATATACTTATAGACAATTAATTGAACTTGCTGTATCTTTAAAAAAAGCGTGGGATTATCAAGGGCTTTTAATTGATCCATATAATAGTTTAGTAAAGGATCCCGAAATGAGTAAAAGCATTGGAGGTCACGAATATGACTATCAAGCTTGTACTGAGTTTAGGATATTTTGTAAAAAATATAATATAGCAATTTGGTTAAATACACACGCAAATACAAATGCCTTACGAAATAGACATAGCATTGGTCACGAGTACGCAGGACACCCGATACCTCCAATGGCAAGTGATGTGGAGGGGGGCGGAAAGTTTGTCAACCGAGCCGATGACTTTATCGTCATACATCGTTACATACAGCACCCTACCGATTGGCCATACTCACAGATACACGTTCGTAAAGTAAAAGAAATAGAAACAGGAGGGCGACCAACTGCTATTGATGATCCTATAAAGATGCGCAGTATTATTGGCAATGTAGGATTTGAAATTGATGGACAACCTTTACTAGATAAACCTATAAGAGAACAATCTAACATACCCTTTTAATGAAGCAAAAGAAATATACTCAAATGCAACGTATTGAGAGACTGGAGAAAGCAGTAGCAAATCTATATATGATTATTCAGGCTATGTTAGAAAAAAAAGACAACAAATGAATGGATTACATATTGAGCAAGTATTTATTAGCGGAGTAATGCTAGGTATATTATACGATGAAGACTACGACGATGACAGTAATGTAAGGTATAAAAGACTTACGTTCTGTCTAATGATAATAGGTATAAAGTTTACGTGGTGGTAAAAGTTTTAGAGGTAATGGCAAAATCCCATAGTAAGTGGGTTCGAGTTGCAAAGTCTTTTGGTCTGACTGAGGAGGCAGAAGATTTGGTTCAAGATATGTATTTAAAGATCTACGACTGGAAGGGAAAGTATAATAAAACTTTGATGTTTAACAAAAGCGAGGTAAATCATTACTTCGTTTTTTTGGTATTACGAAATCTGTATTTAGATAGGTGTAAGAAACAAAAAAAAACGGTACGGGTCGAGGAGAAGTATAGTAAAATTACTACACTTTTTAATAGCCTAGAATATGAGCAAGAGTTAGAAATAATAAAAGACGAAATAAACTCGTGGCATCTATACGATAGAAAAATATACGAGTTGATATATAAAGAGGGGTACTCAATGCTAGAGTTATCAAAAAAGACTGGTATCGATTACTACTCTATTTATAGAACTAAAAATAAAATAGATAAGTTACTACATAAAAAACTAAAAAAATGAGAATTAAACTATCAGCAGAATTTAAAGAAAGCGTTTTAAAAAACGTAAAAGAAAATAACGCAGGTAAGCGATATGCAGATAATGGATCTAAAAAGGATCAGTATATCGGTATGCTAGGAGAAACAGCCTTAAAAAATTATTTTAAAATTAAATACGAACCTTTGGATGACAAAGGGGATTGCAGCTTTCATTATTATGGCCGTAAGATAGATGTAAAAACAATGGCTATTAATGTAGATCCTGACACTGAGTTTGTAAATAGTTTTAAAGCTAATGAAAAAAATACGCAGGCAGATACTTATATTTTTACTAGTTTTAATCAAAGAACGTCAGAGCTGTTTATACTCGGATGGGTTTCTTTAGATGAACTTTTAGAAAAAACTAAAAAAGGAAAAAAGAAAATTAATCTTTATAAGATTAAAAATAAAGACCTTAATCCAATAAGTACGTTATGAGACTGGGCGACTTAGTTTATACCATTACTCGATATACTGGTGTTAGGTGGATAGTAAAACGTATAAGTAAGTGGAGAGGTAAGGACTGCGGTTGCGATCGTAGGCGTAAAGAGTGGAACGATATCGAATTAAATGTAGGGGATAAATGGAAAAACTGGATCGGTTAGACTGGGAGCAGTTTAGAGCGGATGTAAGAAACAAACTTAATCAAGATCAATTTAACTTGGTCTGCACTTTACACGCTAAATACTATAATCACTCTTTTTATAAACCCTGCACTTGCAATCCTAAAACTATCAAGACTTGGATAGCGCAGTTAAACGACATCTATGACAAGGATAGAAACAACTAATAAGTTTGAACAAGCACTAATTTGGGCATTAAATACTTTTGACGATTGGCAACTGGAATGGGTTGGCGATAAAAATCTTTGCTACGATGCTAAGGGATTTACTCCTAAAGGAAAAAAATGCGTTATAGAGTTTAAGTTTCGTAATAAATGGTATCAGACAAAACTACTAGAGAAATACAAATACGATAAGCTAATGGCGTTAGACGACGATATTGTGAAGATTTATTACGTTAGTGATCTAAAAGGATCGTATTGGTTTTGGCTAGATAAATTAAAAGAAATGGAGGTATTTTCAAAAAATTGCCCAAGTACTTCATATTGGAATAGCAATAAAAAAAACAAAGAAGTCTATCTGTTGACCGAGGATCAAGCTAGTATAGTTCACAAAAGTTAATCATTTTTTTTATTAAATTTTTTGGATAAGTCTCAAAAAGAGTTATCTTTGTATAACAAAAGTATATGAACGATAAAATAAATAACTTAAAGGATCTTCAGTATTACGGAAATATAGAGCTATTGTCAAGCGTTGTATTGGAGGCTATTAAAAAGCAAGAGACACCTAAACTGGTGGAGATGAGTAAGGCTATAAGTCAGATAACTTTCTACGTAAATAATCTGCAAGAGGATCGTAAAATGTATAATAGATCTTTGAGCGAATATAGGATAGATAGAAATAGAGCAATAGAGAGAGCAAGACGTGCCGAAAAAAAAATCGAGAAACTAGAGCAGGAATTAAAAAAGTTTAATATCTTTAACACCTAAATTAAAAATAATGGGAGCAACAAAACAATTACATTTAGAGACTTTTCAAGAAAAGTTCAACTATTTAAAGAGTTTACCTTATAGAGATCTAGTAGCTATTTGGCAAGATCACGATCACGAGTTGAACGCTTTAGCAGATTTACTGCTAAATGAATATCCGTATTAAGATGAGAACAAAAACAGGATTATATATCGTACATAGTGGAAAAATAGTAAGCGTGTACACCGAAGACGAATGGTATAAAATTCAACACCTAGTTTGGTGGGATAACGTAAAAAAGATTTTTCGATGGGAAAAATAACACTACTAGACGATAAAGAATATCAAATAGACAAACTCCTAAAAAAAATGGAGGACGACGATTTCTACTATGGAGATCTTTCAAACTTAGCTTTGAGCAGTAGTGCAATTAAATTACTATACGAAAGTCCTAAAAAGTATTATTACGTTAAGAAATACGGAGGAGGGTCTTCACAGGGATTGCGAGACGGTTGGCTGTTGCATTGTCTTTTGCTAGAGCCTGAAAAATTTAACGAGCAGATCTTTGTCGATGTACAAAGCAAGAACTCTAAAGCCTATAAACTGGCCGTAGAGGAACACGGAACGGTATATACTGCTAAAGAGAGATCCGATGCAGAGAGACTGGCAGACGCTGTACTAAAAAACGAACAGGCGTTGAGACTGATGACGAACTGCGAATACGAGGTGCCAGTTATTGGCGAAGTGATGGGTATGCCCTTTAGAGGCAAAGCAGATATATTATGCGATAACGCTATTACAGATATTAAGACTACAAATGATATTAAGGGCTTTCCTTATAGCAGTTTCAAGTATGGTTATGATATTCAAGTTTTTCTTTACTGCGAACTATTTAACGTGCCTTATAGCGAGTTTCGTTTCCTAGTGATAGATAAGGGTACACTCGATATTGCAATATATGATTGCGATGAAAGTTTTTATATGCAGGGTGCAAGTAAAGTTGAAAAGGCAATAGATACCTACGTTACTTATTTTATGCAAAATGATGTAGAGGTAAACGATTATATAATTAAAGGAACATTAACAGGAAGATGAGAAAAAGAGAATTTGAAAAAATAGCAGAACGTTTCGAACTGGAGTTTGGATACAAATTTTTAAAGAAAACAAGAGAGAGGGAAAAAGTAGAGGCAAGAGCTGCACTAATATTCTATCTTAAAAAGTTTAGGTATTTAAGTCTATACGAAATAGCAAGATTAATAGAGCAGTATTGCGGGTGGAAACCAAATCACGCTACTGTACTTCACGCTACTGTTAACTATGATATGTACGCTAAATTTAATAGGAGGATAGATGACGTTTTAAAAGCCGTTATAGGATACTACGAAAAGGATAGTGATAAAACTAGGTATATTAAACAGAACATTGAAAAGATGCCTAGCGAAGTGATAAAGAAAATACACAATGAAGTAGTAAGGGAGTACGATAAGATCCTAGACGAAGATCCTGTAAAAACAACATAACAAAATCGTTATATAGATATGCAAACAACTAAAGTACCTATAAGCAGTATTAATCTTAATCCTAGTAATCCAAGGGTCATTAAGGATTATAAATTCGAAAAGCTAGTAAGATCTATTAGGGAGTTTCCAAAGATGCTAGAACTACGACCTATTGTAGTAAATGAGGATAACGTAATACTGGGAGGTAATATGCGTTACAGGGCTTGCGTGGAGGCAGGGTTAGAGGACGTATATATAGTACAGGCTAAAGATCTAACCGAGGAGCAACAAAAGGAGTTTATAGTAAAAGACAACGTTTCTTTTGGAGATTGGGATTTTGAGGTACTGGCAAACGAATGGGATATTAAAGACCTAGAGGACTGGAGCGTTAAAGTACCTACTATAAAAGATACCGAGTTATTAAGTGGACTCGAATATAAATCAATGTACTACGAGCCAAAAGAAAAACCTGAACTGAAACTGGAGTGGTGCTTAAACTTGGATAAGTATAACGAAAAGGTAAAAGCGTTGGACGAGTTTGATCTAACAGACAAACAAAAAGAAACCCTAAAAACCTTTGCGTATAGATTTATAAAGATAGACTACGAGAGCGTAGCAAACTACTATTATTTTAATGCTACCGAGGAAGAGCAAAAAGCGATAGAGAGATTGCGACTCGTTCTTACAGACGATGGCGTTAACGGATTTGTAGAGGACGATTTATTGCGTATATATAATTTTACAGACGAGGGCTTTGAATTATGATCGATATATTAATACCTAGCTATCACAGGCCTTATAACGTAAAGACTGCTAAGTACTTTTTAAAAAAGGGGTGGGATCCCAAGAAAATACATATCGTTATAGACGATGAGGCAGACGATAGGGAGGACTACGAAAACGAAACAGAGTTACTGGGCTGTAATTTGCATATCTTTAATATGGAGGAGGCTAGGGCTCGTTTTGATTATGTGCATAGACCAAGTGTAAGCAGGAGATCTGCAGGACAGGCTCGTAATATGTTTTACGATTTGGTAAAGGATCTAGGTATTAACTTCTATTTAGTGATAGATGACGATACTACGAATTACCAAGTTAGGCCGTATGCTGTCTATACTAGGTCGGCTAATGGCGAGGATCTAGTCAATGTTTTTGATGCGATAAGGGAGTTTATGGTTAAAAGAAAAATAGGCGTATTTGGATTAAGTCAGACTGGCGATATGTTTGCAGTACCGTATCTAAACGTTCTAAGAAACAAGGTAATGAATACAACCTTTATAAATACTAAATACATATACCGAGGAGAGAGAGGGATACAAGATAACGATACATCGCAATTCGTTGGTATTATGAATGAGGGATACTTTACTGGATCTTTAGCAAGTGGTCTAGTATTAGCCCAGACTGCAAGTGCAAAGCAAGATGGAGGTTTAACGGATCTATATAGAGAAAATAAACTACTAAACAAATCCCTAGTAACACCTATACAGTTTCCAACTGCAATACACGCAGAGAAACAAGAGAAGAATGGAGGGAGGTTGCATCATAAAATAAATGCTCGTTACCTTTATCCTAAAATACTAAAAGGCAAGAGAAATAACATCGCTTGGGATAGCTACCCCGAGGACGTACCCTTTACTAATGAACCAAAAAGAAAATGAGAAAAAGCGAACATACCGAACATAATAAAAAGCAATACTTAGAAGCGTTAGAAAAAAGCTTAGGAGTAAAGACTACAGCCTGTAAGATTACAGGAGTAGGTAGGACAACAGTTTACGATTGGATTAAAGATGACGAGGAGTTTCGTAAAGCTGTCGATGAGATTGAGCAAGTAGCTTTGGACTTTGTGGAAAGCAAACTATTTGAGCAGATACGAGGAAACAATACACCCTCTACTATATTCTATTTAAAAACAAAAGGCAAGAAAAGAGGATACGTAGAGAGACAGCAAATGGATCTTAACTTTGAAGGCACTAAACTATTTGACGTACAAATTATAAAAGGAATTGACGACGATAAAGAGTAATATCGTTTTTGAGCATCTAGAAAAGAGCAAAAAGAAAATCGTAGTTGAACAAGGCGGAACTAGGAGCGGGAAGACTTATAACATTCTTTTGTGGATTATAGCTAGTTACTGCGTTAAAAATACTGGAAAGACAATAACGATAGTGCGTAAGACTTTCCCTGCGGTAAGGGGTACGGTTATGCGTGATCTATTTGACATACTTAAATCCTATGGTCTTTATTACGAGGAGTTTCATTCGAAAAGCACTTACGAGTATTTTCTAAATGGTAACCGTATTGAGTTTATTAGTTTAGATCAACCGACTAAGATACGAGGACGTAAAAGAGATTTACTTTTTATTAATGAGGCTAACGAACTAAACTTTGAAGATTGGCAACAACTTATATTTAGAACTACGGAGAAAATAGTTATCGACTATAATCCTAGCGAGGAGTTTCACTGGATCTACGATAAGGTACTGGAGAGAGACGACGTAGAGTTTTATCAGACCACCTATAAAGACAATACCTTTTTGAGTGAGGTAATCGTAAAAGAGATAGAACGACTAAAGCATATAGACGAGGAGTATTGGCGTGTCTATGGTCTAGGAGAACGAGGGCGTAGTAGATCTCTAGTATTTAACTTTACAACCACCCCGAGTATCCCTCCGACTGCAAAGCTAATAGGGAGAGGTCTCGACTTTGGATTTTCTAACGATAGTTCTGCGTTAGTGGAGACGTATATTGAGGGCGATAATATGTACGCGAGAGAGTTGATCTATCGAACTGGAATGACCAACCAAGATCTAGGAAACGAATTTAAAAGATTAGGTCTAGATAGACGAGACGAGATTTGGTGCGATAGCGCAGAGCCTAAAAGCATAGAGGAATTAAACCGAATGGGCTTTAATACCAAAAGGACTTATAAAGGATCTATAAATATCGGTATAGATATGATAAGGAGGTACAAGCTTTACGTTACTGACGATAGTATAAATATGATAAAAGAGTTACGAAACTATAAGTACGTGGAGGATAAGAACGGACAGCTAACTAACAAGCCAGTTGATGCCTTTAACAATAGCCTTGATGCCCTGCGTTACTCTGTTGTAAATAAGTTAGGGCGACCCCAGTACGGAAAGTACTACATAAAATAATTAAATTTTTTTAATAAAAGTTTGGTAGTTACTCAAATAGGTGTATCTTTGTGTATCAAAATATAACAAAATGATAGTTAAAAGAACGTTTATTACAGCTAAAAAAGTAAGAGTCACTAAAGGTACAGAGGTAGAGGTTATACCTTTTATCGGAGTTACTGGTGCTAAACTTGGAAAAGTAATCGGAGACAACTTCGAAATGATTACTACAATGGGAGTTATTAATAAATTAATCACAGAGTAAGATGCAAGTAGAATTTGAAATAAAAAAGTATAACGTAGATATTTACTACCAAGGAAAATACTTTGGTTGCTACGAATTAGAAACTCCCGATCGTGAGGTAATGGGATACCAAGGTAGACGTACAGAGATCCTGTCTGAAGATTGGTCTTATAAAAATAAAAGACTTAAAAAAGGTACGGAGGTAGTAACGGAATGCGTTGCTATCTGTGGTAAAATAAAGGGAGACTTTAAAGAGCGTATGCGAGTACTGGCTCAAAGCAGAGCAGTTTTTAACGACTAGAGTTTGGTAGTTATTAAAAATTGTTTATATTTACATATCAATTTAAAACTTAAAAGATGAGACAATTTAAAAAATACAAGCAAAATTTAAGAGTAGTAAACTGGAATGGAGCAGACTACGTTATGAGTTACACTACTAGAGTGGCAAAGATAGACTACGCTACTAAAACTCTAGAGCAACTAGGCTACTGGAGTATGACTACGCAAAAGCATATAAACTATGCTGCGGATCAATTAGGACTGGATTTAATTAGAGACTAATGGAAAATAAATACAAGTTTGTGGAGTGGTCTTTAATAGGGATACTCCTTACAATAATTATAACACTACTAAATACTTTGAAATGAGAACACAGTTAGACGATTTAAGAGACGATTTAGAGCATACTAGAAACGCTTTAGCACACCTAGAGTCAAAAGGACTAAAGGGAAACGATGACTATAAGCACCTTAAACTAGACGAGGAGTGGATAGTATCAACTATAAACAATATACGATGAATGAGATATTTATACTAAGAACAATACAACTACACAGCACAAATGGTGTGGTGCATATCGAAAGTATTGGTTACGGAAAAGAAGATGGTGCGTATATAGAATTTGATGCTCGTGCCTTGCTAGATGATATACCACACCTTTATAGAATGGCTAAACAAGCAATAGCTATGGAAGATGCACATACGGAAAACAAATATAGAGATATGATGAAGCAAATTAATAAAGACGTTAAACGACCTGTGGGCAGACCGCCTAAGGATTAGAGTTTTATTTTGTTAGGAGAGAGGTTACGAAAGTAGCCTCTTTTTTTTTGCGTATATTTAAAAACTTTCTAACCATAAGCGTTATATAAATATGGAAATTAAAATAAGCGTTCCTACGAGTCTATCGGATATTACATTAAGGGAATATAAGCAGTACGAGAGGATTATAAATACAAACGATAAGGACGAGTATAGCGAGAGGTTTATCAATACTAAAATGGTAGAGATCTTTTGCGGTATAACTTACGAACAAGCATCTGCTATGACTCTTGTCGATTTTGAAAGAATAGTAGTGCAGCTATACGATATACTGCAAGAAACTCCTAAACTGGTTAGACGCTTTAAAATGGGCGATAGTGAGTTTGGTTTTATACCAGACTTAGAGCGAATGACCTTTGGCGAGTACGTAGATCTAGATACTTATATACACGATATGAGTAATATCGAAAAAGCAATGGCAGTATTGTATAGACCGATAAAATATAAGAGTAAAGAAAAATACGAGATCTATCCCTACGAGGGGGATCTTTACCACGATGCGATGTTAAATATGCCAATGAGTGCTGTCGTATCTTCAATACTTTTTTTTTATCATTTAGGGATCGACTTGTCGAACGCTATGATGAACTCTTCGGAGGTGGAGGATCCAGCACTACTAGCGCAGTTGCGGGCTTTGGGAAAAAGTGGAACTGGTATCAATCCATATACGCCCTCGCTAAAGGAGATATTAGGAGATTTGATGCTATAACCGAACTCGGAGTTAATGAGTGTTTAACGTTCCTAGCATTTGAAAAAGAAAAGAACGAACTAGAAAGCAAACAGATAAAAAAGAAATTTAACTAATGGCAGTAAATGAAAATATAGGAGCGCAGAGTTATCTTCAAGTCGTAGAGATCCTACGAGACGAACTACTAAACGACCCTAATATAACTACCGTAACAACTGGAGATATAAGCGATATAGACTTATCAAAGCAAACTATGTTTCCATTAGCTCATATCGTAGTAGGTAATGCTAGATTTGAAAGCAGTATAATTACTTATAGCGTAACAGTTCTATTAATGGATATCGTTCACTCGGATACTACCGATGAGCCTAGTATCTATCAAGACGATAACGAACTCTATGTTTTAAATACTATGCTAAATATAGGAAACCGATTAACGGATAAACTATTTAACGGAAACCTATATGACGGAAATACTTACGTAGATAGAGGGTCGGTAACTGCAGAGCCGTTTACAGATCGCTTTGAAAATTTAATGGCAGGATGGGCTTTTAGTTTTGATCTAGTAACACGAAATAATATAGATCGATGCAATTCTTAAACGTAAATCAAGTACTGCAAAAATGGGGCAAGTACGTAGTACAGCAATCTCGTAGTAATCTTACTAAAGCAAAAAAAGGTTATGAGAACAAACTATATAAGAGTCTCGGCTATAATGTACTGGAAAAGAAAAACGCAACGGAAGTATCCTTTACTATGCTCGACTACGGAAAGTTTGTCGATAAAGGGGTGCGAGGTAAAGATCCTAGCAAGGTTTCTCCAAATGCTAAAATAACAGGGCAACAAGCACCTAATTCTATTTATCGTTTTGGTAGTGGATCTGCAAGGGGTACGTGGGATAGCTTTGTAGAAAAGATGAGTGTTTGGGCTAAGTCTAAAAGATTAAGATTAAGAGACGAAAAAGGAAAGTTTGCAAAAGGTAACTACGAAGCTATTGGATATATAGTAGCAAAGAATATTTATAGTAGAGGTATAAAGCCTACTATGTTTTTTACAAAACCCTACGAAAGAGCTTTTATTAAATACGATAAAGACCTAGCAATAGCAATCGGAATGGATATGGCTAATGAAATAAAAAAAGAATTTAATGGCAACTAAGATAAACGTAAGAAGTCCGTTTTATAAGAAAACAGAAGATAGCAGTTTAGCAAGTGCTACAATGGAGTTGTACATCTATACAGGTGTACTAACAACAGACAAACCAGCTTCGCCACAATATACTATAACCAAGAACACGATAGACTCGAATACTTATGTAGTGTTTGAGATTAGCGAACTTGTAAGGGATTATCTAGAAATAGAGTTTGATGGTGAATACGACAGCCAAACAGTATGGGTAGAATCTGATATAACACAATACCCTTTAGCAGATGGTGGTGGCACAGCTATTGATACTGATAACAACAACTATATAGCGTTCGATGGTTATGGTTACTTTCACGAGGGTACAAATCCTCAGCTATCAAGAGGGCTATTACTATCAAACAATACTATATTCAGACTAAACGATAGCAACGTAAGAATCCCTGTATTTACAGAGGACACTAATAGCGTGTCATTTTTCTATCAAGGTGTTGAGAAACGAACTATCGCAATAAGCAGCTCTACAAATACAAACGCACAGATAGACTACGTTACAGTTAGTGGCTCTGATAATACCGACACTTATGAGGAAAGAGTTTTAGCTGATGGGGGTACACTTGAAACCTCAAGATGTTTAACAGACTTCCTGAATCAATTAGATATAGGTCTTGTAGATGAGGTTTACATAGCAACAGACGATAGCGTAGAGGTGGTTAAGATATTAAGCACAGAGGAATGTAAATACGAACCCTACAAAGTTACATTCGTCAATAAGTTTGGTGCTTTGCAAGACTTGTGGTTTTTTAAGAAGTCAGTAGAATCAACAAACGTAACCTCTGAGCAGTTTAAGGCATCTATATTCGACCAATCTACTCTAAGCTACAAAACGTATAAGCATCAGCAACAGGCGTTCTTAGCACAGGGTAAGGATAGAATCACAATGAACACAGGATACGTTAATGACGACCATAACGCTGTATTAGAGGAATTGTTAATAAGTGAGCAGGTGTGGTACACAGAAATAACAGAAACAGAGGAAAAAGTTATTCCTGTTATCCCATTAACCAAATCAATCACATACAAGACAAGTGTTAACGATAAACTTGCAAACTACACAGTAGAGTTTGAACACGCTTTTGATAAGATAAACAACATTAGATAGTGCAGAGCATACAGCTATATATTGAGAATCAAAGAGTGGATATGTTTAAAGACGAAAGCGTATCTATCACTCAGTCTATTCAAAACGTCAAAGATATCGCTAAGGTATTTACAGAGTTTACAAAGACGTTTACTCTGCCTGCATCTAAAGCAAACAACAAGATATTCAAACACTACTATAACTTTGATATCACAGGGGGCTTTGATGCGAGAACAAAAAAAGATGCCACACTTGAACTAAACCATTTGCCATTTAAAAAAGGTAAGATTAAGTTAGAGGGTGTTGACTTGCAGAATCGCAGACCTAAGTCATATCGCATTACATTCTTTGGTAATACAGTAGAGCTTAAAGATTTATTAGGAGAAGATAAGTTAGATGCCTTAGACTGGCTTAATAACTTTACTTTAAACTATGATGCAAATAATGTTAAATTTCGAC
>Ga0208767_1001478_pt1 | contig 18673 bp, 20 predicted proteins | sample VirMetDEL_Mar_21_FD_184514 | JGI IMG/M metagenome (GOLD analysis project Ga0208767, IMG submission 184514) | Aqueous microbial communities from the Delaware River and Bay under freshwater to marine salinity gradient to study organic matter... | ecosystem: Environmental > Aquatic > Marine >... | reverse complement strand
ACATGACAACTGGTACGCTCTCAGGCGGCACTTACTAACAAGGGAATTAAACAATGGCTACAACAATTGTAACTAAAAGCGGCTCAGGTGCTCCCACAGCCTCCGATTTGGTAGCTGGAGAGCTTGCCGTAGACTTAACTAACAAGAGACTGTACACGGAAGACTCAGGTGGTACTGTTATTGAAGTGGGGTCTAATCCATATAACTTCACAGCTAATCATGATGGGTCAGCCAAACTAGCCACCACCGCCACAGGCATTGATGTCACGGGTACAGTCACGGCGGATGGGTTGACTGTTGATGGTGGTTCAGTAAACAACGACAGTTCGGCTGTCGCTGGAAAATTTAACGCTAACGGTAATGAGCATATTCGTTTAGAAATTAGCACCGACAGTACGATAGGCAACCAAGCGGGGCTAGATCTTATTTCCAATAGCATAACTTCAAGGTTTTCAACTACTGGATCAGGCGGCCTTGTTACTGCGGTAAATGGCTCTAACCGAATGGCAATTGCCACTAACGGAGACATCAGCTTCTACGAGGACACGGGCACGACTCCAAAGTTCTTCTGGGATGCCTCTGCTGAGTCTTTGGGTATTGGTACGAGTTCGCCAAGTGCGCCTTTAAATGTATACAACGCTTCAAACCCTTACACGAAATTTGAGGATGCAGCAAATTACCTTAATGTTGGTGTTATTACATCTAACTACGGCCTTATAAATTCAAGCCTACCCCTCTCTTTCCAAGTTAACGACACAGAACGCATGCGCATCGATGCCTCGGGACGGGTTGGAATTGGCGGCGTTCCCAACACAAACTGGCGTAATGATTTAGCTAATCAAGAAATTCTTATGCTTGGAACGGAAGCTACTCTTTTTAGTGACGGTGGTGTCACAACAGAACTTTGGAATAACGCTTATATAGATAACACCGATACTATCTTCAACATTTCTACACGCGGCGCATCACGTTATCAACAATACCAAGGCGCACATAAGTGGTGGACTGCTGCTTCTGCTTCTGCTGGTTCAGATATAAACACAGAGCTTGGTACTACGCCAAAAATGACGCTGGATGTCAATGGTGATTTGATTCTGGGGTCAACAGCATCATTAAGCGGTGCGACAATCACAACCGTCAGTTCAGGCAATACTCATAATGCTATGCGTAATAGCGCAGCGACAGCAGGCAAGTTTTGGCGGCAGGAGGTAGACAACGCCAACATTTTCTACATCATCAATAATGCGTCAACTGGCGTATACATGAATGATGGAGGCACCACTTGGGTTGCCATCTCTGACGAAACGGTCAAAGAGAATATAGTTGAAATTGAAGGTGCGCTGGACAAAGTAATGGGCTACCGCTGCGTTGAGTACAACCTAATCGCAGATGAGAATAAGGCCAAGAAAATTGGTTTTATAGCGCAAGACTGGGAGGTAGATTACAGCCCTGTAGTCGTCACTGGCGCTGATGGCAAGCTGGGTATGCAGTACACGGAAACTATCCCTGTTCTTCTGAAAGCCATCCAAGAACAACAAGCCATCATTGAATCACTAACAGCCCGTATAGCGGCACTAGAATCTTAACAGGAGACAAAAATGACAACTTGGACAATATCAACTTTAGAACGTGAGTTATCAGACGGTGGCGTAGTCGTATGTCACTGGCGAGCTAACGCATCAGAGACCGTAGGAACTGGCGATGACGCTGTGACCTACTCAGCTACCAACTACGGCACTTGCGGCTTCACACCAGACCCATCTAGCTCAGACTGGGTGGATTACGACAGCATCACTGAAGAAGTAGCTTTAGGCTGGTGCTGGGCTAACGGTGTTGATAAGGACGCTATTGAAGCGTCACTGGCGGCTAACATTGAAGCGCAGAAGAACCCAACGCAAGCATCAGGAGTACCGTGGTAATGCTACTACTAGACTACTTAAACGCCCTCACAGCCCTTGTAACGGCCTGTAGCGCCATTACGGCACTCACTCCTACTCCTAAAGACGACAAGCTCATTGGTAAGCTCTATAAGTTCTTAGAGATTGGTGCATTGGTTATCGGTAAGGCCAAAAGATAAATGCAAGAAGAAGCAAAAGTCGCAGTGGACGCACTGGCGGTAACTACGACAGTGTCCACCCTAATGGGCTGGATACCTGCTGTGGCTGCTGCTTTGAGCATTATATGGACTGTCATTAGGATCTTTGAGACGGAGACAATACAAAACTTAATCCATAAAAATAAGGACTCTTAATGTGGAGTACATTGATCTTATTGGATCAATCTGGCCCATCTTTGTGGGCTTCATTGTGCTTGTCCTTACATTGGGTAAGCTAATGTCTCGTATGGACGTAGTGGAAGAAAAGCTTAAAACTTTGTTTGACCTGTGGAATAATCGCAATGGCTAAAAGATCAGCACCGACTAAAAGAACTATTAAAAGAGGTCAGGACACTTTAGTTGGAACTTCTAAAGGTGGTATGCTTGAAGTTTTAACGGAAGAAACTTCACAGGATTTACCAACCACTCAAACAAGAAACATTAGAGTTGATGATCCTACGGGTTCTATAGGCAATGCGCCTAAAGCTTGGTGGGACGTTGCAGATCCTAAGGCTTTCTTTGGTGTGCAGGGCGACCGTAATGCTACACAACAAGCCAATGCTGATAGATTTATTAAAGAGTGGGAAGAAGTCTCAGACAACAGCAGGACTTCCAGAAGTACCTTAAACGGTTTAATAGACGGTACTTATGATGCTAGTTTAGTAGCCAACAACTGGGGTTCTAATACAGCCTTAAGTGGCTTAGTACAAGTAAAGAGTTACTCAGACACCATAGGTGAATACGGTGGTGACTTCGGGGCTTACTTGCGTCAAGAGTGGGATAACTTTAACACTTCTCAGGGTGTGGACTTAGGTGGTCTAAACACCTCTCCAACAATAGGAACTGTAGCCTCAGACGGCCCTAGTGGGCGAGCGTCCATTGAGACTCCTGAAAGATTGTCCATGCAGTCTTATGTGGATGCTATTTCATCGGCAGCTCAGGAAGCAGGCACGCCTTTAAAAGTTGCATTACCCGATGGTTCTATGTATGAGCTTAACTACGGACAGTTTGATGACGTAGCTTTAGGAGCTTATAAGCAGACACAAGAGCCTATGTCTACTGCTACTAAAAATGCTTTAATAGCTGGGAGGGTTTTTGCTTCAGTAATCCAGTCAGTTTTGTTAAATGCCGTAGGCGGTGCATTAAAAGAATTAGCAGGTATTTCAGCGCCAGCAGGTAGTACTCCAGCAGCACCTTCATCTAATGGAACAATTTTTAACTTTACAGCAGAAAACACTGGCGCAGTAATTACTAATGGAGAAGAAGTATCCAGTTTTTTAGGATCTCTTATAGATGTAGTTACAGATCCTAACTTATACACTGAAAGTCTTTCAGATATAAACAAAGATTTAGACACAGGCCCTTCCGTAGTACCAGAAGATATAATAACAGAAGAAGAAGTATCTTTAGACGCAGACCCAGACTTAATGGGAACTTCAATCGTTGAAGAAACCATAGGTGACGAAGACTTTACTACTGCTCCTTTACCTACTCCAGAAATTATAGTTGACGAAGTACCTATAGCCGAAATACCTATAGAAATAACAGAACCTGAAGTAGACATAGAAGTAGATCCTTTTCTCCCAGAACAACCCGTAGAAGCTACTGATGAATCAGCGGCTGACGGTGGCGGGGGTGGCGCTGAAAGCGGAGGCGCTAGTACCGCTGGGGCTGGCACTCCTGCTACTGCTGGAGGTACTGACGCTGCTGGAGGTACTGATGCTGCTGGAGGTACTGATGCTGCTGGAGGTGAAACAACAAACGAAGGAGACCCAGACCGAGAAGCCACATCATCGCCTTACCCTTTTTGGAAAGTTGAAGACGGTGTTGTTTATATTTACAGGTGGCCTGACGGTTGGCGAATTTGGCGTGGTCGCTTTGATGACGATCCTAGCCCCCCACATCCTATATTTCTTCCTACGGAAGACGGTGTTTACGGGGAACATGGGGAAGTTATTAGTGAAGAAGCAGTAAATGAAGGACTACCCGCAGAAGGCGAAGAAGATGCTGCTGAAGAAGTAAGCGTGGTTGACATACTGGGGGGTAATGCTTCAGATTCTTTAGACATTATTATTGATGACGCTACTAAATCAGACTCTACAGTTCCTGCCGATATAGACACTACAGGCAGTGCTTCAACCAGTACTACAGATACTACAGAAGTAGTAGACCCTAATCAATCAACTGTAGATTCCGATGGTGACGCTGGTGACGGTGGTAATGGAGGTAACGCAGGAGGCGCTGTAGACGGAGGTGGTGCTGGTACTGACGAAGACGGTGTAGACACAGGTGCTGGTGGGGAAGCTGGCGATGGCACTGATACTGGCACAGGAGACGGTGGTGGCTCTGGAGACGGAGAGGGGTCTGGAGACGGTGACGGCACTGGGACAGGTACAGGTACTGGAGAAGGGGATGGCGATGGCGATGGTGACGGGGACGGTTCTGGCGATGGTGATGGTAGCGGTAGTGGTTTAGGCGGTACAGGTTTATTTGGTGGCGGAGGAGGTTCTTCTAGTGACATTTTTCAATCTAACTATAAGCCGCTAGAGTACAACACAGAACTTCTAAACAGAGTTAGATTATTTGATTTTATAGACTATAATCCTCTTAGGAACTTGAAATGACATATTTAGAATTAGTAAACGGAGTCCTAAGAAGGCTCAGAGAAGATCAAGTAGGCTCCGTTAATCAAAACCCTTACTCAGCTCTTATCGGTGATCTTATTAATGACGCTAAAAGAACTGTTGAAGACGCTTGGGATTGGTCTGCATTACGTACTACCCTTACCATATCCACAACGGAAGACATCTTTAACTACGTGCTTGTAGGTAGTGGTAATAGGATTAAGATTATTGACGTTATCAATGATACGTCCAACTGGTTTATGACTTACAAAGACACGCATTGGATGGACAATGCCTTCTTAAATGAAACACCCCCTAAGTCAAGCCCTACGTTCTACAACTTTAATGGTGTGGACACTAACGGAGACACTCAGGTTGATCTTTATCCTATTCCTAACGCTGTTTATACTATCCGAGTAAACTGTGTTCAACGTAACCCTGACTTAGTTAATGACACTGACAAGCTTCAAATCCCACACATGCCCGTACTGCACTTAGCACTGGCTTTAGCTTCCAGAGAGCGTGGGGAAACTGGCGGTAGATCAGCAGGGGAAATGTTAGCATTTGCTCAGAACTATATGTCCGATGCAATTGCTTTGGACGCATACAAGCACCCAGAAGAAACTATCTACAGGGCGGTCTAAGCAATGGCTCAGGACAGACAGAACATAACGATTGCAGCCCCTGCGTTTAGAGGTTTAAACACACAGGACTCTCCGCTTAGTTTGGATGCTTCCTATGCTTCCGTTGCGGATAACTGTGTTATTGACCAGTACGGGCGTATAGGTTCTCGTAAAGGTTTTACTGCTATTACTTCAAGCACAACTCCTATAGACGGCAGTAACGGTATTGAAGTTATTAAAGAGTACATTAACCCTACGGGTGCTAATGTTATTCTTTCAGCGGGTAACAATAAGATATTTACAGGCACTACTACTCTTACTGACGCAACCCCAGCAGCTTACACAATTACAACTAATAACTGGAAGATGGTAAACTTTAACGACCATCTGTATATGTTTCAACTTGGGTATGAACCTTTGATGTACTCTGCTCATGCTGGCGTTGTAGAAACAATGTCTTCACACGCTCATGCTACAGGCACTCCACCAGAAGGCAATGAAGTATTAGCAGCCTTTGGCAGACTCTGGGTAGCTGATTTCTCATCGGACAAGTCTACTATTTATTGGTCTGACTTACTAAACGGCTCAGGCTGGTCTGGAGGCTCCACAGGCTCTCTTAATATTAGTAAAGTATGGCCTAACGGTCTTGATGAGATTGTTGCTTTAGCGGCTCACAACGGTTTCTTAATTATCTTTGGTAAAAACTCCATTGTTGTCTATCAAGGGGCTACAGACCCGACTACAATGTCCTTAGCTGATACCATAGCCAACGTAGGTTGTATTGATAGAGACACTGTACAGTCCACAGGTACTGACTTAATCTTTATGTCCAGTGAAGGCTTACGCAGCTTTGGCAGAACCATTCAAGAAAAGTCAATGCCCGTTAGGGACATTAGTAAGAATGTTCGTAATGATTTGTTAGCTATTAATGTACAGCAAGTTAACAGTCCCTTACGCTCCATATACAGCCCAGAGGAAGCATTCTACTTACTGTCCTTTAGTGACTCCAAGTACGTTTACTGCTTTGATATGAGGACTGCTCTGGAGGACGGGGCGCATAGGGTCACTACGTGGTCAGACACAACCCTAAGAGCCCTTGAGAGGACTCAGGACGGCTTGTTGTACGTAGGGAATACCAATGGTATTGCCACTTACAGTAACTATCAAGACTATGGCTTGTCCTACGACATGAGCTACTTTAGTAACCCACTTTCCTTTGGGGACAGCTCTCGTCTTAAAATACTCAAAGAAATTATTATTACGTTTATTGGTGGTCAGGGAGCACAGGCAGTTGTGAACTGGGGTTATGATTACAGTCAAGCCTATACTAAACAGATTGTTGAGATTAACTCTGGTAGTAAGACTGCGTACTATAACGAAAGTGAATATAATGTGTCTACTTCAGAGTACAGTGCTTCAATCATTGTGGACAGACCAAAGACTAAAACAACAGGTTCAGGAACGGTAGTAACCATAGGTGTGGACGCTACTATTAATCAAAATGCGTTATCTTTGCAAGAACTTAATATTCAAGCTTTAATAGGTAGGATGATCTAATGAGCAATTACACAAAGACTACAAACTTTACAGCCAAAGATACTCTTCCTACAGGAAATGCAGCGAAGATTATTAAGGGTACTGACTTTGACACTGAGTTTGATGCACTGGTTGTAGCGGTGGCTTCAAAGGCTAACTCAGCAAGTCCAACATTTACAGGGACAGTTACGATACCAACGCTTACTGTAAGCGGTACGTTGACTGCGGGAACAATTACTGGAGGTACTTACTAATGGCTCTTATTGATGATTTATTGGGGCTAGGCTTTGATGTAACAGCCGCTACTAAAATGATGGACTCTATTAAAGAGTTTGGTACAGAAGCGGAAGCAAAAGCAGGAGAGATTGGTACTGAAGCCTATGAGGCTATGCAGTTTAAACCTTTTACTGTTACTTCAGGAGTAGGTAGTACAACTGCTGGTGCTGACGGCGGGTTTACAATGAATCTGTCTCCTGAGCAACAAGCTCTTCAAAACACATTGTTTGGCGGTGCTGGGGGTTTAGCAGGGCAAGCAACAGCGGCTTATGACCCCATCTACGAGCAATTAGCTAATCAAGCCTACGGTGGCGTTAGTGGGCTTATGTCCCAAGCCCAACAAGCAGCTTTAGACGCTGGTTCTATGGACAGGGGAGCTAGGGAAGAACAGGTATACGGGCAGCTAAGAGCCTTACAGTCCCCTGAGGAAGAAAGACAGCGTTTAGCCTTAGAGAATCGTATGGCTTCTCAGGGAAGGCTAGGAGTCTCCACAGCGCAGTACGGTGGTACTCCAGAGCAATTAGCGATGGCTAAGGCTCAGTCAGAGGCTCAGAACCAAGCGTCCCTCATGGCTATGCAGCAGTCAGGCGCTGAACAACAGCAAGCACTACAGAGAGCCGCTGGTTTACAGGGGTTAACTTCAGGTATGTTTGGCATGGGTACGCAAGCTAGAATGACTCCCAGACAAATACAGGGTATGGACTTACAGAACTTAGCAGGTATGATGTCCGCTGGTTATGCTCCAGAATCTCAGCTTCTAAACCAATTGCAAGCTGGTACTAATATTGCTAATATTGCTGATACAGCGCGTAGACAAGCTGCAATGGAAAGAGCAGAGTCTCAGATGTCTGGTTTAAGTGCTAATTTAGAAGCTCAAAGACTTAGAGGTGATATTTTTAGAGAAGCTATGGGTTCTGCTGGGAACATTATAGGTGGCGGTGTGAGTGGTGGAGGTTTGTTCAGCAGTCTATTAGGTAAAATAGGCGGTGAAGGTGGAGATATACCTTTTGTACCTAAATGGTTAGAAGATTTACTAGGAATTTAAAATGGCTAAATTATCAGAAAGTTTATTTCAAAGCATTAGAGACTTTGGCAAGCAAGATCCTACGCAACCTGCCAGAAGGTTAGCTCAAGCTTCTCCATATAGACAGGTAGGAACTACAGATCCCCTAGCTCGTCGTGTTGGTAGTTTGTTTGGCAACTTAGGGATAGACACAAGCTATATGCAGACTGCCCCTGAGCGTATTACGGCAGCTAATGAAGGCTTGGATATGTCTACTCTTGAAGGGCAGCAGCAAGCCATTGCTAACGAAATGCAGTATGTGGTAGACCCACAGGCTCGTAGGGCTTTGGGCTTGCGTATGATGGAGCTAAATAAACTTAAGCAAGCTCAGGCAGCACAAGATGCTCAGTTAGAAACAAAACGTATTTCAGCTCAACTTATTATGTCAGATTTAGTTAATGTTGAAAAAGAAGCTAAAACGCCTCAACAAAAACAAGCAGCGGGGCAGTTGTTAAAACTAGCAGCAGTTGCGGGAGAACGTGCAGATCAATTACAACCTCAAATTCAAAAGCTTAAAGACAGTATTTATAAGGAAGATTTAACTTCTAAACAAACAGCTGATTTAGTTAAAGACTTTACAGCTGACTCAGTAGAACGATACATGGCAACTGGGAAGCCTTCTGATTTAATAAAATTAAACTCAACTGCTAAAACAGAAATGACGGCTTTTTCTAAATATGTAACACAGGCTGGTATAAGTCCAGAAAGTGAGGAGTGGAAAACTCTTCATAAAAAATATGCAACAAGACAAGCTGAAGGCCCTATTAATGTTTTAGACACAGTAAGCCAAACGCAAGCTCTTCGTTCAGATTTAGAAGCAACACCTGTTATCCGTGATAGTCAAAAAACAGTAAGCCAAGCTAAAAAAGCTTTAACAACTATATTTTCTATTGAGGATAGGATGAAGAAAGGTCTTCCTGTTTCTGAGCAAACAAGAGTTGTAGAGAGAACTGTTTCTGAGCTTTATAACGCAGACACAAGAGCGCAGTCAGAAATTGATAGGTTTTTAACGGGGCGCGGTATTAAAAGAACATTTGAAGAGTGGGTTACAAGCTCTTTAACAGGAGAGCCTACTAAAGAAACTATTGATAATTTTAGAGATCTTTCAGAGCTGGTTGAAAAGTTTTCAAAAGAAGAAATTAGAAGAGTATCTTCTGGTTATTTAAAAGCTTTTGAAGGTATTGCAGATCCTGATGTTATCTCTAACTTAAAAAGTGTTTATTATCTTAATAACAAAGCCCCTTCTGGCGGCTTAACTGCTGTTTCTTTAAAATACGCTAATGATTTAAATTTAAACCCTGTTGAAAACTTAGAATCTTTACCTATTTTTAATACACCTCAATAATAAGGTTTTAAAATGTCTAACATTTATTCAAGAGAAGAATTAGTTCAGCTTTTCCAAAGAGCCTATGCCGCTGAAGATGTTGAGGCTGTTAATGAAATTTCTGCCGAACTAGAGCGTTTAGATTCTAAAAATGAAATACCAACAGAAACAGTTCTTTCTCCTACACAAGCTGTTGTTGAAGACAGTTTTGTCAAAGACCAAGCTAAAGCAGGGGCTGCTGATTTTATTTTTAAGATGCTTCCCGATAAGTTTTTTGGTGTAGACGGTTTAAGTGAAAAATATACTGATACAGAAACAGGTGAATATGACTACCAAACTTATGAGGCAGACTTAGCGGCAGCTAAAAATGAAGCCAGTGCCGAGTTTTTTGGATATAAAGGCATTAAACCTGCAAGTAAGTTTGAAAGATATACAGGTGCTGCTACTAGAGGAACAGTTTCTGAAGGCCCTTTAGCTTTCTTTGGAGCTAAAGGCCCTGTTAGTGCTGCTGTAGAACTGGCTCATACTTTTGCAGCTACTGCTGCGGGAGCTTATGGAGGTGATGCTGGAGCTGAGATTGCAACATCTTTAGGCGCTCCTGAAGAAGTTGCAGAAGGTTTTAGAACTGCTGGTGCTTTAACAGGGGGTTTAGGGACAAGTCTTGCAAGAGCGCCTTTAACTGCGGCAGGTTCTGCTGTTTCTAAAACAATATCTGAAAGAAAAAGACTTGCTGATTCTGCTGAAAAAGCTTCTGAGTTTTTAGCAATGGACGATTTAGATGGGATTATAAAGGCAGCCACAAAGGCGCAGCCTGATCTTGATTTAGTCATTCAAAAAACAATAGAGCTGCAAGATAAAATACCAGATTTAGTTGTACCTCCTGCGGCAACTTTGGCTGGAAATCCTATTATTATAAAAAACATGGATAGGCTTTTAAGAACTAAACCTGAGTTTTTAGCGGAGATGCAACAGAGAGTAGGAGATTCTGCAAACGCCATTAAGATTTATAAAGAAAAAAACTTTGGGCAAACAGGTGAGTCTTTGGATTTAGAACTAAGGAAAGCTATTTCTAAAGATTCTGGAATAAATCTTAGTAATGTTAATAAAAGAATATCTGAAATAGATAAGCAGTTAGAAAAAAGAGTAAGCGGTTTAGAGTCTAAAATAGATGATGTAGCTGTAGGAGCTGATGTAAAAAACCTAATGAGAGCTAAAGAATCTGCTGTTAAAAATAAATTATCACCTAGATACGACCAGCTATTAAGAAAAGCCGAATTAGATGGATTAGAGCTTTCCCCAGCAAGCGTTAAAAACATTTATGATGCTGTGCGTATACAGAAGTTAGAAGATCTTTTTGGCATTGAACCTAAACTAGCTAAAGATATTAAAAGTAAATGGTATCCTCAAAAAGAAGTAATACAAAGTCCTATTTTACTAGCTGGAGGTGCAAAACAAAAACCAATAGTTAGAGAGATTTTTAAACCAGCGTCAGTTAAAGATTTTGATTCTTTAAAAAGAAATTTAAATACAGCTATTAGGAAAACAAAAGATCCTGACTCTAAAACAAAACTAGAAGGCTTAAAAAGCCAGCTTCAAGCAGAGTTAAACAGCTTGCCTGAAGATTTTATCACAGCTTATAGGTCTTTAGATAATCAGTTTTATAAAGAATTGGGCATTCCCAAAGGGTCAGAAGGTTTAAAACAATTAGACGCTGCGCGTTTTGAACTAAAAACTGGACAATATTTAGCTAACCCAGAACAAGCTAGAGATTTCTTAGCTTTTACAGGACAAGAAGGTATTCCTGTAGTGCGTAACGCTATTTTATTAAAAATGGATCGTGCTGGTGTTTTAAAAGACGGTAATTTTAACGCTAACAGATTTAATCAATTTTTAAGAACAAACGAAAGATTAATAAACTCTGTTCCTAATTTAAGACAAGAACTGGAAACAAACGCCTCTACAATAACAGACTTAATGAATGTTAAAGCTAAGTTGGATTACGACTTTAATATAAAATCAAAAGAACTGACAGAGGGTTTTATTCAAGGTTTGGAAAAGCAAAGGTTTTCAAGTGTAATTGAAGATATTTTAAACAAACCAAATGTAAATTTAAAGTATTTAGATGATATGAAAAACTTTAGCCCTGAAACGTCTAAAATGTTGAAACAAGGGATGAGGGCTGGTTTGTTAGAAGCTGCTGTAAATTCTAACAAATCAATGGTAGAATTTATAAACAACAACTCCAACGTGTTTAAACAGTGGTTTGGGCCTAGATACTTAGAAAATGTTGAGAACATTGCAAAAGCTTCTGATATCCTAAACAAAATAAACACCAATGCTCGTTTTGCAATAGATATGAAAAATGAAGATTCTTTAAAGGCCGCTACAAGAATGTCAGCGCCAGAGTGGGTATCTTTAATAAGAGATCGTATTACAAGCAATACAACTAAACTTGCCATTGCATCTTCAAAGATTACAACAAGAAGTGCTGATGCAAAAAGAGATGGGCATCTTATGGAGTTGCTGTTAAACCCTGAAAAGTTAAGCGATATTGAAAAGCTAGTAAAAGCTAATAAACCTAATATTTATAATGCTGAATTAGTAAAAAACTTAGGTATTAAACTTAACAATGTGTTTTTAAAAGGAGCTTACTTTGGAGACGTAGGTTCAGAAGCTTTTGAAAATATTGAAAGTGAATTTACAATGCAGTAAAACAAAAGGGGGCATTGCGCCCCCTAAGTTTATATCTCGCAGACTCCAGCTACACAAGCTAAGGTTTGCGCCCCTTCGGTATTATCACTGGACTCCTCAATATCCCATTGCATCCCCTTAGGCATCTCTTTAGACAGCTTCTGATATGTTTCTTTATCTATCTTCTGATAAGGAGCTTGCTTGTATACGTGCTCGGCTTCTGGGAGGAAGCTGATCCCACTAACGCTATCAAAGTTCTCCCAGATCCACTGACAGACAGCAAAGAAATTGTCGTCGTTGTAGTAGCAAGTCATGGAGGGCTTATGTTCACACCAATGGTCTTGGTAGGTCTTCCAGAGCCTTAGCTGTTCCATAGCGCCCATGCTTTCCACAGTCACAGCCTTGCTCGGAGCCTTCTGAGGGAACGAGAATACCCAATTAGAGTTATTCATTACGTCCTCTTCATGAGGAAAACCTCTGTCAATCATAGCGGTAGCCAGAGGATCCTTCTTGTCAGCCCTAACAGTACGGATGTAGTAGTCACTAAAGCGTGGATGAATACCACTGGCGCTGTCAGTCAACTGTGAGACAGTACCAGAGGGCTTGACGCACGTAATGGCTACTGACTGATTGATACCCAGAGCTGAGGCCCACTGTCGGTTAGTCTCAACAGCTACAGTCCTCAGGTTGTCCAGAAGCTTACCCAAAGCCTCCTCACCTGTAGAACCATTTGTCAGCTTACAGTCCATGATGCCCGTCATTGAGACACCCAACAAAGCCTCTTCCTCAGTGTTACGCTTCCAGATGTTCCGTAGGTATCGGAAGTCCGTAAGGGTAGCCTGTAGAGTCCCTAAGATGGTCGCTAGGCGTACCTTCTCTTTAAGGGTCTGCAATGTATCGTCTGTACGTACAATCACCTCAGAGAGATTACAGAACTGATAGGGGCGTAGTATGATCTCAGAGCATGGGTTAGTCCCAAACTTGTGTGTCGCATCCCTGCGCTCGTTACGTGCCGCTACATTCTGTGCGGCAATGCGGCTAAAGATCCCACGCTCCCCAGACTTAGAGTCGTACAGGCGCTTCATCTCGGATGAGTAAGTGTCAAAGTCAGGCTTCTCAGAGTACACAGCACTGTTGTTTGCTAAGGCTCGCTGACCGTTGCTAATGTACCACTCACCGTTCTTAGCGTTAGCCATACGATTGTCAGTAACATTGCTCAAAGAGATTAGGGCAGACCTACGGACACCTCCGACCACTACAATGTCTGCAATCTTGCACACTAAGTCATGGCACTCAAGGGACGTTAGCTTGCGTCCTGCCGCACCTTTGAACAAGTCCACTGAGAAGTTAAACAAGTCAGCCAAAGGTTGTGGCCCACTGGCTCTACCGCCAAAGGTCTTCAGTCTAGCACCCGCAGCCCTAACCTTAGTCAAGTCACACTTAGGAACCTTACCTGCGTACAGGAGGCTTATAAGCTCTCTGAAGGCACTAGCCCAGCCTACCTTACTGTCGGACACCACAACGGTTGTCTTCGTGTCATGGAAGCTGTCAGCAACCACAGGGAGCTGATTAACGTAGTCCCGCTCAACGCTGAACCCTACGCCCGTACCGCACATGAGGATGTACATAAGCTCGTCAAAGGATCTGGGGCTGTCTATGGGTAGGTAAGAGCAGTTAAAGGCTGCAACATTGTCCCGCTTTAAAGCCGCCCCTGCGGTCATTATACAGCGCATGGAGGGCATTACTTGCATGTCCCTGATGGCGTTGAATAGCTCAAAGGCTTGCCCCTGATCTATTGAGCCACGCTCTGCAAAGAAATCGATGTAGCGATTAACTGTCTCGTCCCAAGTCTCCCTGCGTCCCTCATCGTCCAAGTAACGTGCGTATCGTGATTTATGTATGTATTGTTGATATTGATCCATTTTATTTTCTCTTTAGGAGTAGTATTCTTTTCTGTCTGCGTAGTAAGTTTTCAGTGCTACTTCTTTATTCTTATCTTCCCAGACGTTGTTAGGACTTCTGTCGTCCCCAAGCATTGTCTTATAGTATTCGTCTATACTGTCATTTAAGATGGCTTCTCTTAAAGTTGCTTCAGTATAATTCGCCCAGTCTAAAACACCGACAGGCCTAAATCTCGTTTTAGTCCTAGCAAAAACATAATCCTTAAACAGTATATAGGAGTTCTTTTCCCGCCAAAAGAGATTTTTTTCAGGAGCTATTTCTTTTACTTGTTCTAGTGTTTTAAGTAAAGACATTAGACCAAAAGGTCTACGTTTACTAGAAAAATTAGGCCTACTTCTAAAAGACTCTTTCATCATAACTCGTAGTCCCCTCCAGTTAATAGTGATAGTTTTAATTGATCCAGTAAGAAGTATAAGTCAAGAGTGTCCATATTGGTAGACACAACAATAAATTCCTCCGACTTGACAACACAGAAAGCATCTTCATAGGTGGTTAGGTCTTCCTTCTCAGTGATTGCGTTAAATACCAGAGGTACTGTTATCTTGTCTTCGTTGGCTTTTTCACCAAAGTTACCTTGAATTACTTTCATACTGTTAATGCCCTCTTCTTTTCCGTTTGACCGTGGTTAGGGTGAAAGCCATATTCAAAATCAGCTTGCTTACGGGCTACAATTGCGTCTTCTTTGTTTTCAAATAAGCCTAAATGATTTTCTTTACCATTAACATGAATAGTTGCCACCCATTTATTACTAGCCTTATGCCACCTAACCCCACAAACCCCAGAAGAATTAGTTTTACGAAGTTTTTGGTTTCGGAGGTTTATTACAGCAGTCGCTAAACGTAAGTTAGATAAGCGGTTATCTGTTTTTACTCCGTTAATGTGGTCTAGGAACTCTTCAGGCCATTCTCCGTAATGATGCAACCATACTAGACGATGCGCTCTGTAGTTTGAGCTATCAATAGATATTAACCTATAACCATTTGGTTGAATAGACCCAGCAACGCTTCCCGCAATACCTCTATTACACTTAGTCACCTTCCAAATTAAATTACCTGTCTTCGTGTCGTAGTCAAACAGCTCCCGCACGTAACTGGCAGTTAAATCGTTTTTCATTCTAGAGCCTCCTGTTCTTTGACCATCTTGTTTAAGTACCACTGAGCCTTCTGCAAGTCCTGTAGCCCGTTCTTGTAGCGCCACCTATGTAAATACTTTAGCACATTGCCTTCACAGTAGTCAACAATTCCTTCACCTAATTGTTGTTTAATGTAGTCTATGGCTTCCATGCCTCCCTGATTGTAATGTGGGGGTTTATTTACTACATCGTTCCACTCCTCAGGTGTAGGGTCAGCCCTAAGCTGCATAATGTCATTAATCTTCGACATACAAATCCTCCAACTCTCTAAATAGCTCTTGCTTGTCTATAAACCTATGCTCAAAGGCATCCAAAATGTCTTCAGCAGTTATGTCCAAGACTTCACATAACAAGTCTGCATCGTACTCCTGAAGGATTCGTTCTCTTAACTCATCAATTAGCATTGGCATAATCAATTAACTCTTGTGTTGTTGCTAGGGTAAAGTGCTTTAACTTTTCCTTATCACACCATTGTCCCATTGTCATCTTAGCGCCCTTCCTTACTTTCTTGTTGGGATCTGAAAGAAGAAAGACCAACTCCTGATCTTCCTCCAGACAATCCCTAATTGATTTATATTTAAGTGTGTCTCCTTCCCTAAAGAATCCCTTGCACTCCACCAGCATCCAATCCTTATACACAAAGTCAGGCTTGTAATGTCTATGTACCGTGTAGGGCATATCAAAAGGCTCGTAAGCCATAAACTTTCGGGGTAAGGCTTCAGCAAACTTCTTCTCAAGACCTGACCTGTACCTTCCATAATTCTTAGAAACCATCTGGAACCTCTGATACGAGTGGTTGTTTAACTACCTTTGTCAAGTACTTTGGCCCATTTGCGTAGATAAAAGTACGTAGATCAGGGTAACAGTGATCTTTAAACTGACAGTAAGAACAGCCAATGGCAAGCTTACGGTTCCCTGACTTACCGTCTGGTACGTCTTCATAGCAGAACTCTTTAGGCTCTGGGCCTTTGACCATCTTCTTAACGTGCTTAACCCTTTCCGCAATGTCACCTTTCAAGTGTTCGTGCATGGGGTCAGACTCATCGTCAAGATCATGCTCACAGAAGGTTAAGTGACCATTGGCTTTGTCCATAGCCAGCCAAGCAATCTTCCGTTCACCTTCGGAATGAGCATAAGCTTTAAGCTGATCCACGTATCCAAAGGAATCGTTTAGGGGTAAAGTTTTATCTTGAAACTTCTTAAAGGCAAAGGCGCTGGCTGACTTAACGTCCGTAACAACACCGTCAATACGACAGTCCATGCTGCCCTTGACACCCTCAACCTCACACCTTTTCTGTTCACAGGTGACTTCATGCCCAGAGGCTCTAGTTAGGAATAAGACTAACTCCTCAATGACATGCCCGTACAGGAACTTTACTAGGGTGTGAGGCTGCAATTCCTCACCTTCAGTGCTATGGTACTGATTCCAAAGATACCTGTCAGTCCTGCCTATGCTTGACAGGCGCAGCTTTCTAGTATCTTTAGGTCTATCTTCCGATTTAAACTCAGCCCTCATGAGTTCTTTAATTGCTTCTCCGAATGTTTCTATCTCTTTGTCTATGTCTACCCCGTCAGCAACTTCTTTGGTAGACACCAAGCCATAGATGTCTTCTATTAGTGTGTCTGTGCCCATGTCTTTCCTACCTTATATTCTCCGTCCAGAGGACAGTTAAGTTTCCATTCAAGACCCGCTGCCTGTATACAGGACACGGCCAGTCTCCCAAAGGTATCTGTACGCTCATTAATAACTTCAGCTTGTATCTCATCGTGAATGTTACCAACAAACTTATAGTCTATACCCCATATTTTACCATAGTCATCCAGAAGTGTCAAAGCTTTTTTCATTACTAGAGAACCTGCTGACTGTAGCAAGGTGTTTAGAGCGGAATGTTCTGATCTGACTTGGAGCTTTCTACCGTCAAGTCCAATGAGGTATCCTCTTCCAGCCGCTTCAGATACTCTGTCTTTAAGAGCTGCGAATGATGGCAGATTATTAAGGAAAGATTCTCTAAGTTTCTTGCCAGTCGTTCTACCTCCTCCAGCCACAGACCCAAGTTTTTCATCTCCTGCGCCGTATAAGAGGGCATAGATGAAAGTTTTTGCCTGATTTCTTGATTCAAGTCCAGCAAGTCGTTGATTTGCTGTGTGGATATCGCCGTTGATAATTTCATTAGTGTAGTCCTCATCCTTCATATAGTGTGCCAACATACGTAACTCAAGACCACTAGCGTCACAGCCTACAATGCTGTAACCCTCAGGTGCAGACCAACAAGATCTACACTCATGACCATACGGTGAGTACACCGCAGGTACTTGAGCCATGTTAGGGCTTGAGTGTGTCATACGGCCTGTTACAGCGCCATTAGTGTTTACGTAACCATGTACTCTACCGTCATCCTGAACAGCATCCAACCAGCTCTGTACTTGCGCTACACGCTTCTGGATCATAAGGTATTCGGCTATGAGTTTTGCTTCAGGTATATCCGTAACAGTTTCTAAAACTGATTCGTCCACAATGGGTTGTCCCTTCTCAGTGAAAGTCTTAGGCTTCCAACCGAACCACTGTAAGTACCTGCCTATCTGCTGTCTTGATCCTAAGTTAAAAGGGGGATAGTCTATACGAGAAAACCAGCCAGCCACATTCTCAGACTGATCCCCCAGAAACTTTAGACCAACCGCAGAGAGCGTACCGTCCTTCTTAACTTTCGGAGTAACTTCTTTAACAAAGACAGGCAGAGGTAGAAAAGTCCTCTGAACAGTCTCTTCAAGCTCATATTTCTTCTCCTTCAATAAAGATAATAGATCATTTGTGTGTTTAGCATCAATCAACCAGCCATTCTTAATCTGCTGCTGAATGATCCTCTGAACGTCATGCTCAAGCTTTACGGACTCTTCACTGAAACCTACCAGCTCGTCCTGTAGGCACTCCAGAACACGCACAGTGACTGCTACGTCCTGCTCACAGTATCTGACCATCTCGCAGCTTAACTGTGACCAGTCCTCATGGTCGCCTTTGGGGAAGCCTAAACGCTCACCCCACTGTCGTAGGCTGTGACCAGCCTCTCTGGATGGGTTGGCTAGTCTTGACAGGACTAACGAATCCATAAGCTCGTACCCAGACCAATCAACACCCCACAGTTTAGACATAACAGGATAGTCAAATCCTATGCCGTTGTGGGCTACAATCCTCTGTACGTCCTGAGCCGCTAACTGTGCCTTGAATGTCTCAGCATCGTACACAGTCCCAAACAGATTGGTAGCACAGCACCAGATCTTAGTGGGGTCAAGACCGTCAGTCTCAATGTCAAGTATCAGCGTTTTGTTTAATAAGTTCATGTATTGGTCTC
>Ga0208767_1001477_pt1 | contig 18675 bp, 27 predicted proteins | sample VirMetDEL_Mar_21_FD_184514 | JGI IMG/M metagenome (GOLD analysis project Ga0208767, IMG submission 184514) | Aqueous microbial communities from the Delaware River and Bay under freshwater to marine salinity gradient to study organic matter... | ecosystem: Environmental > Aquatic > Marine >... | reverse complement strand
TTTACCATAGGTGTGATTAGCGACCCCCTTTTGATTTCCGTTGACCCACCCCACCCCCACCACCCCTGTGTGTACACGACGTGCGTATATGTGTACAACAGTAATCCGCACAAATTTCAGAAAAAATGTAAAGCCAAGTCAAACATTAGACAGCACCCGGCCAAAAAAAAGCCTCGTTGACTAGACGAGGCTTAAGATACAACAATAAGAAAGGAGACTGCGAGAATGAACGAGTACATTCTCAGTGCTTGCGTAGCACATAAAGATAGAATACACTTACATAAATCGTAATGCAAGAATTAATTTACGCACGAGGGGAACTCGCTTGTTTGAACATTTAATAGATGATAATACTGAACCTAAAGTTATTGATGATCCAAAGGGTAACTTTGTTACAACACGTAAGGCTACTCCAGAACAAATAGTTGAAGGGCAAAGCAATACAGCCGAGTGGCTAAACTCTGTAGGTGCAGCAACTGATGTAGCTGTGACAGAACAGGCACAGGATACTCAGGCACGAGAAGCATTCCATTCTCTTTCCACAAATGTAGAGACAGCAAAAGTTTCACTAACGAAACTCACGACACCTCCTGCCGTACAAAAATTAGTAGGCATGCTAACTGCATACGACTGGTCGTTTGTTGAGCAGGCAAAAGAACTAAGAGGAATGACAGTTGCAAAGATCCTTGAAGAGACAGATCACCCGGATGCTCGAATCCGGCTAAAGGCTTTAGAGTTACTAGGCCGTGTCACAGAGGTTGGACTATTTACAGATAGAGTAGAAATTAAAAAAGCTGAGATAAGCGATACAGAGTTAGACAAGAAAATAAAAGAAAAGTTAAATACACTAGAAGCAGTAATGCCTAAACCTGTAGTTAAAGATGTGACCGACGTAAAATCAAATGCTAAACCTAAGCGAAAACGACGTAAATAAATTATTAGCTACATTATCTTCTTCTCAAAAGCTAGAGTTTTTAGAAGAACTCGAAGAACAGGAAAGAAGATACAGGCTACAAAAAGCAAAAAAATCTATGTTGAGTTTTGCTGACTACGTGTATCCCGGATTTAAAGAAGGGGGACATCATAGGAAACTGGCAAAGATATTTAAAGATGTAGCAGACGGTAAAAAGAAAAGAGTCATTATTAATATTGCTCCACGTATGGGTAAGTCAGAGTTCTCATCTTATTTGTTTCCCGCATGGTTTCTTGGAAAGTATCCTACTAAGAAAGTAATTATGGCAACCCACACTGCAGGACTATCAGAAGACTTTGGTAGACGGGTAAGAAACTTAATTGTATCTGATGAGTATAAAGAAGTGTTTCCTGACACACAGGTAGCAGAAGATCAAAAAGCTGCAGGTAAATGGTCAACGTCTAGCGGAGGACAGTATTACGCAGTAGGTGTGGGCGGCGCGTTAGCTGGTCGTGGTGCGGATTTATTTGTTATTGATGATCCGCACTCAGAGCAAGACATACAAACAAACAGCCGATCTACATTTGAGAATGCGTGGTCATGGTTTCAAACAGGCCCGTTACAACGATTGATGCCGGGTGGAGCCATTCTAGTTATTATGACTAGGTGGAGTCTAATAGATTTGACAGGTAAGTTAATGAACTTTCAACTGCGTAACCCGGAAGCTGATCCGTGGGAAGTAGTTGAGTTACCTGCGATACTACCATCAGGTAAAAGTCTGTGGCCTGAACAATGGCCTGTGAATCAACTAGAACAAAAGAAAGCTGCCATTGATCCAAGATTTTGGAATGCACAATATATGCAGCAGCCAACAGCAGACTCTGCTGCGTTTATTAAAAGAACGAGCTGGCAGATTTGGGAAAAGGGTGATCCTCCACCATGTGAGTTTGTGATCCAGAGTTGGGATACAGCACACGAAGCAAAAACAACAGCCGACTATTCTGCTTGTACTACATGGGGAGTTTGGTATGATGAAGAAGAACACAACCGTCCTAGTATTATATTACTAGACGCATTTAAAGATAGAATGGAGTTTCCTGAATTAAAAGAGATTGCATTAAAGCATTACAAAGAGTGGCGACCGGATTCGTTTCTCGTAGAGAAAAAAGCAGCAGGCGCACCACTAGTACAAGAGTTTAGAAGAATGGGGATACCAGTAGATGAGTTTACTCCAAGTCGTGGTAACGATAAGATATCTAGAGTAAATGCAGTTTCTGATTTGTTTGCTTCTGGTATTGTATGGGCGCCGGATACTAGATGGGCAAGAGATGTAATTGAAGAGGTTGTTAGTTTTCCAGTTGGAGAACATGACGACTATGTAGATACAATGTCACAAGCGTTACTTAGATTTAGAAACGGGGGGTTTATAACTTTACCTTCAGATGAGCCAGACTCTCCTCAGTTTTTTAAATCAAGTAAAAGAGCCGCATACTATTAAGGATATATTATGGCAGTGGAAAAATCTTTATACCAAGCTCCAACTGGAGTAGAAGAAGAAATAAAAGATCAACTAGGAGAACCAGATTTAGAAATAGAGATTGAAGATCCAGAGAAAGTTACTGTACGCGCAGGCGATATGGAGTTGGTTATTGATCCAGACGCTGAAGCAGAAGAAGACTTTTATAAAAATATTGCAGAAGATTTAACTGGAGATGAGTTAGAGTTTCTTGGCACTGATTTACTAGAAGGAATAAAAGGTGATCTAGGCTCACGAAAAGATTGGGAACAAACTTATAAAGAAGGCATTACTTTATTAGGCTTAAAGTACGAAGAAAGAACAGAACCGTGGAGTGGAGCATCTGGCGTATTTCATCCAATGATTACAGAAGCTGTGGTGCGTTTCCAAAGTGAAACTATCATGGAGACTTTCCCTGCACAAGGGCCAGTCAAAACAAAAATCATGGGTAAAGACTCTGCAGAAAAAGATGCTGCAGCCGCACGAGTCAAAGAAGATTTAAACTATGAGTTAACAGAACGTATGCCTGAGTTTAGAACAGAGCATGAACGGATGCTGTGGAATCTGCCTGCTACAGGATCAGCTTTTAAAAAAGTTTATTTTGATCCTTCACTACAAAGACAGACATCTTTATTTATTCCTGCAGAAGATATTATTATTTCTTATGGGGCATCAAGTATTGAAACAGCAGAACGTGTTACACATCGTATGTATAAAACCAGTAACGAGATTAGAAAGCTACAGGTTGCAGGGTTTTATAGAGATATAGAGTTAGGCGATCCTCCTAAAATAAAAGACGAACTACAAGAAAAGAAAGATGAAGAAACAGGATTCTCTGGAGTTAATGATGATAGGTATGTTTTATATGAGAGTCACGTTAATTTAGATATTGTTGGATTTGAAGATGAGGATGATGGCAAACCTACAGGCATAGCCATTCCATATGTAGTTACTTTAGTAGAAGGCACAGGAGAAGTATTGTCTATTCGTAGAAACTTCTATGAGGATGATGATACAAAAGCAAAACGAAATCACTTTGTTCACTACATGTACATACCGGGATACGGAGTATATGGCTTTGGATTATTTCATTTAATCGGAGGTTTTGCTAAATCTGCTACTAGTATTATGCGTCAACTTGTTGATGCGGGAACTTTAGCTAATCTTCCCGGCGGTTTAAAAGCTAGAGGACTACGTATAAAAGGAGATGACACTCCGATTGCTCCGGGTGAGTTTCGTGATGTAGATGTAGGCTCTGGGGCTATTCGAGATAATATTCTTCCGCTTCCGTATAAAGAACCTAGTGGGGTGTTGTACCAGTTACTAGGAACTATTGTTGAAGAGGGTAGAAGATTTGCATCTACAGCGGATATGAAAATATCGGATATGAGCGCACAAGCTCCTGTAGGAACAACCCTTGCTTTATTAGAAAGAATGTTAAAGGTAATGTCTGCAGTGCAAGCCCGTGTGCATTATTCTTTTAAACAAGAACTTCAACTATTAGCAAATATTATTAGGGACTATTCAGATGATGAATATGAGTACGATCCTAAAGGCGCACCTCGTCAAGCTAAAAGAGAAGACTATGATGAAGTAGAGATTATTCCTGTAAGTGATCCTAATGCTGCAACTATGTCACAGCGTGTTGTACAGTATCAAGCAGTTATACAACTAGCACAAGGCGCTCCACAGATTTATGATTTACCTGCATTACATAGACAAATGTTAGAAGTGCTAGGTATTAAAAATGCAGCAAAGTTAGTTCCTGTTGAAGATGATTATAAACCTCGTGATCCTGTGTCTGAGAATATGGATATTATTAATGATAAACCTGTAAAAGCGTTTATATATCAAGACCACGAAGCACACTTAACTGTCCACATGACAGCTATGCAAGATCCAAAGATACGACAACTTATAGGACAGAATCCTAAAGCAAATCAAATGATGTCAGCACTACAGGCACATATAGCAGAACACGTAGCGTTTGCATATAGAAATAAAATTGAAGAACAGTTAGGCGCTCCGCTTCCTAAACCTGATGAGGACATGCCTGAAGAACTTGAGTTACAAATTTCGCGTTTAGCAGCAGAGGCAGGTAAACGATTACTAACAGCCAATCAACAAGAAGTTGCACAACAACAGGCACAACAACAAGCGCAAGATCCTATTGTTCAAATGCAGCAACAAGAGCTTGCTTTGAAAAAAGCAGAGTTTGAGTTAAAGAAACAAAAGATGATGGCTGATGCTGCCACTACCGCAGAACAATTAAAACTTAAAGAAAAAGAGTTTCTTGCTGACACTGCTGCTAAAGCAGATGAATTAAAGTTAAAAGAAAAAGAAATATTAACTGAGGCTGCAACTAAAGCAGATGAGCTTCGATTAAAAGGAGAAATTGAAGGAGTAAAAGTCGGAGTAGATATAGGTAAAGCAAAAGATAACTTACGTCAAAGGACTCCTAAATGATAGATGCTTTCACTAGAGTTATGAAAGAGAAAATCAGAGAAGATATAAATCACTACGCTGATGCAGTCACATCAGGTAGTTGCAAAAGTTTTGATGAATATCAAAAACTCTGTGGGCTGATTCAAGGCTTACGCACTGCAGAGGATCACTTACTTAGCCTTGCTAAACAAGTAGAGGAATCAGATGGCTGATAATGACGACACTCAAGCAACACAATTACCCAAACCACAAGGCTGGCGTATTCTTTGTGCTTTACCAGAAATAGAAGATACTTTTGGTGAATCCGGTATCTATAAACCAGATGCTGTAATGAAACAAGAAGAGTTTGGTACAACTGTTTTGTTTGTTGTAGAGGTTGGCGACTTAGCGTATAAAGATAAAGAAAAGTTTCCAAGCGGGCCGTGGTGTAAAAAAGGTGACTTCATCCTAGTTAGGTTGTACTCAGGTACAAGATTTAAAGTTCATGGTAATGAATTTAGAATACTTAACGACGATCAGGTTGAAGCGGTTGTAGAAGATCCACGAGGTTATTCTCGTGCTTAAAAGGAGTAGGACATGAATGAAGCTGTTAAAGATAATGAAGAAATAGAAAACGTAGAAGAAACAGAAGAAGTTGAGCTTGTTGAGGAAAGTGACATTGATTTAGAAGTTGTTGATGACACTCCTGAAGAAGATCAAAACCGTAAGCCTATTTCTGTAGAAGATCCATCAGACAATGAAATTGCCGAGTACAGCGATAAAGTTCAAAGACGGATGAAAGAATTAACGCGAGCTAGGCATGATGAACGTAGAGCTAAAGAAGCGGCTCAACGAGAAAAAGACGAAGCTGCAAGATTAACTGCACAACTATTTGAAGAAAATAAAAAACTTCGTAATCAATATAACTCTGGGGCTAAACAATATGGCGAAGTATTAACGTCTAATGCAGGCATGGAGTTAGAAATGGCTAGACAAAAACTTCGTTCAGCACAAGAAAATTATGATACGGACGAGATTATAAAAGCACAAGAAGCTCTAGCCGCTGCTAAGTTTAAAGAAGAACAAGCAAAATATTTTAAACCACAGGCTTTACAAGAACCTAATAATGAGGTATATAATAAACAAACGCCTGAAAATGCGGTTAAGTTAAGTGATGATGATATTAAATGGCAAACACGGAATCCGTGGTTTAACTCAAATCAACACATGACTGATTATGCAATGCAGGTGCATCATTCGTTAGTCAACGCAGGTGTTGCAGTTGGTACGAAGAATTACTACGAGAATGTTGATTCTCGCATGCGAAATGAATTTCCAGATTATTTTGGAGATGCACGGAAAGAACCGAAAGCAAAACCAGCTACTGTGGTAGCCGCACCCTCTCGTACAACGGGTAAAAAGAAAGTTACTTTGACGAAATCTCAAGCAGCAATAGCAAGAAGATTGGGGTTATCAAACGAACAGTACGCTCAAGAAATTGTTAAACTAAATTCGGAGTCTTAATATGTCATCAAGAAATAGTCGTGAATCAAGAAGTTCAAATACTCGTGAAACTAAAACTCGTGCTGTGTACACGCCTTCTAGTTCATTACCTGTACCTAACAAACGTCCCGGCATAAAGCATCGTTGGATTGCTACGCATGTGCTTGGGGAGTCCGTACAAAATAATGTATCTAAGAAAAATAGAGAAGGATGGGAACCTGTAAAAGCAGATGACTATCCTGAATTAAGATTAACTGGTGATGTTAACGGTAATGTCGAACTTGGCGGTTTAATGCTCTGCAGTATGCCTGAAGAACTGGTTGAAGCTAGAACAGAGTATTTTAAAGATAAAAGCCAAGCTCAAATAGATTCTGTTGATAACAACTTTATGCGTAATAGTGATCCAAGAATGCCTTTGTTTAGTGATAAAAGATCATCTACTACAAAAGGAGCAGGATTTGGATCAGGAACTAAATAACTTTTAGGAGAAATTAAATGGCAGCTACTGCTTCCCCTTTCGGGTTAAGGTCTACCAATATGCTTGGTGGCACACCCAATCATGGTGGCGCCATCAGAGAATACCCAGTCAAAGCTAATAATACGGCTGGAATGTTTTTTGGTGATGTTATCGCTTTAACAACTGCTGGATTGCCTGTGGCTCGTACTGCTACACCTGTAGCGGTTGACTTTCAAGCTACATCTACCAACGCTACTGCCGGTATTATGGGAGTGTGTGTTGGATGTAGATATGTTGATGCTAATGGCGTTCAACAATTTGCACAGTATTTACCAGCCAATGCTACTACCGCCGGCTTTACAGACATATTTGTTAGAGTCAACGATGATCCAAGACAGCTATATCAGATTCAAGGTAGCGCTGCATTAGGAACATTTAATAGTGGCACAGACGGTTCTGGCTTTGCTGGCGCTGTCGGTAAAAACGCAGCATTAGGTAACTTTGAAGCTCAAAGTACTTCTACTGGACTTTCAGGTGTAAACCTTGTAGTAGGTTCAAATGGTGGTTCACTCGCTGTAACAGAGACTTTAGCAATGAGAATTGTTGAGGTTGTTGCTGGTACAGAGAATGACAACTTCCCTGAGTTCATTGTTAAGTTTAACTTCAGTGTTCTTTCATCCGAGAACAATCTAGGCATCTAAGGAGATTTTTAAATGGCAATATCACGTTCGCAACTACTAAAGGAACTCCTTCCGGGCTTAAATGCTTTGTTTGGTCTTGAATATACCAAATACGGTGAAGAGCATAAGGAGATTTATGAAACCGAAACTTCTGAGCGTTCATTTGAAGAAGAAACAAAACTTTCTGGCTTTGGTCAAGCACCTGTAAAGTCTGAAGGCGCAGCTATTTCTTATGACAATGCACAAGAAGCGTTCACAGCTCGTTATACACACGAAACAATTGCTTTAGGATTTTCAATAACCGAAGAAGCAGTTGAAGATAATTTGTACGATTCGCTTTCTGCGCGTTATACAAAGGCTCTTGCTCGTGGTATGGCATATACCAAGCAAGTTAAAGCAGCATCCGTTCTTAATAATGGATTTGATTCTGCATTTACTGGCGGTGACGGAGTAGAATTATTCTCTACCGCACATCCATTAGTAAGTGGAGGAACTAATTCTAATGAACCTGCAACTGCGGCTGACTTAAATGAAACTTCTCTCGAAGCTGCTGTTATTCAAATAGCTGCTTGGACAGATGAGCGTGGATTATTAATTGCAGCTAAGCCTCGCAAGTTAATTATTCCACCTAATTTAATGTTTGTTGCAACTCGTTTGTTAGATACTGACTTGCGTGTGGCTACTGCTGATAATGATATTAATGCGATTAAAACTAATGGAGCTATTCCAGAAGGATATTCCGTTAATCATTATTTAACAGATACCGATGCTTGGTTCTTAACAACCGATATACCGAATGGCTTGAAGCACTTTGTTCGTTCCCCAATGAATACATCTATGGATGGAGACTTTGATACGGGTAATGTGCGATATAAAGCTCGTGAAAGATATTCCTTTGGATTTTCCGATCCGCTTGGAATGTTTGGATCACCGGGAGCAGCATAATGATAGGGGGCATTAGCCCCCTGTTGTTTTCTAGGGTTAAAATTATATCAACTGACCTAGCAGACTTATTAGAGATGATATAATGTATGTGCTAATACACAAGGAGAATTAAATGGGTACTACTACCTTTTCAGGCCCAATTAAAGCAGGGCCACTTAAAGACACTACAGGCACAACTGTAGGCACAGATGTTCAAAACACAGGTTTTGTATTAATGGCTCAATCAGCCAGAGTTGACATTGTTGGCGCTACTGCAACAACAACTGTTGCAACTCTACCTCCGGGCGCACAAGTTACTAATGTATCTTTAAATATCTTTGAAGCGGGTGGAGCTTCTGCTGGCGCTGCAATGACTATTGGAACTTCTACAGGAGATGCTACTTTCTTAGCAAGTACAAGTCTTACTTCCATAACTAATGTTAGAAGTTCAGCTATGGGTACAGCTTCAATTAATGTAGGCACAGGCGGTGTTCAAGTGTTTGCTACATATTTCCCAGTTTCAGCAGCTACTGTAGATCTTTTAGGTGATGCTGTGGCAACTGTTGAATATATGCAACCTGTATCGGCTGGCGGATTTTATACTATTTAACGAGGAGTAAGTTATGCAATCAGATGTATTTGCTATTACACCTTCCTCTGATAATAATTTTTATTTTGCATCAGCAACTGCTACAGGTACTATATCGCTTTTAAAAAGCACTCCTAGTAGAAATGGAGCTGGGTACAAAGTATCTGTTCAAAATAGTGCAGGTGATGATTCTAGCACTAACTATAATATCTCAGGATTTGTGGTTGGTGATTTAGGAGCATCCACAGTAACTGAAACCCTTGCAGGTGGAGAAAGTGCGGTTACTGTTTTTACTACTAATTATTTTGCAGAAGTGACAAACTTTGCTGTTGCTGCTGGAACATCTGTAGGAACTATTCAAGTTGGATACGGAGGTGACATTGCTTTACCACGGACTAGAATTAAAGCATTTAATTATGCTGCACCTACAGCCGCAGGTTCTATTACAGTTACAAGAGATGATAACAGTACCCTACCAATTCTAGAGATAACTTCTCCTGCTGGTATTGTTGAATCTAGTCATTTAACTATTCCAGAAAACGGAATATTAACTACAGGAAGTAATAACAATAACTACGCTATAGTTTCATTAACTAACATAACGAGTTTGACGTTGTACTGTGGCTAAATCAAAAGGAATGGGTATTAAAACCTCTGTGAAGTCTGGCAATTTTCGCAAGACTAAGCAGGGGGCTGGTATGACTAAAAAGGGAGTAGCTGCTTATCGTAGGGCTAATCCCGGTTCTAAGTTAAAGACTGCTGTAACAGAAGATAAACCTACAGGTAAAAGAGCTAAAAGAAGAAAATCATTTTGTGCGAGATCGGCAGGGCAAATGAAGAAGTTTCCAAAAGCAGCTAAAGACCCTAACAGTCGTTTACGACAAGCTAGAAAAAGGTGGAAGTGTTAATGGATACAGATATTAAAAGTGAAGTAGCTGTTCAGGCTAATGAGATCAAACATATTCAAGATGATATGGATGAGATGAAAGCCGATATTGAACAGATTAAAAAGTCTGTAGATAATATAGACAAACTGCTATCGGAAGCTAAAGGCGGTTGGAGAACTTTAATATGGGCAGCGGGTGCAGGAGGGGCTGTTGCCGCTTTTGTAATTACAGTACAACAATTTTTTTGGGGTAAATAATGGCTAAGAAAAAAGATGATGAGGAATTAACACCTTCAGAAAAAAAACTTGCTAGAACAAAAGCAAAAACGGAAATAAAAGAAAAAAGAGGCGATAGTGCTTACACGCAACAATTTTATAAAAAACTTCAAAGATTAGAAACTGCTCCTGATGCTACCGCTGCTGGTTCTGCGATAAGGCAATTAGCCGCAGGTGCAGGCGCACTTCCTGTTTTAAGTATGGATCTGCTTCTTGGTAAGGTAAGAAAAAAAATTCAAGGCAACCCAGACATATCAAAAGCTGAAGAAAAAAGACTTGTCAAAATGTATGAAGACAGAATGAAAACAGTAGGTGGAAAAAGTGGTAGACCCTCTCCTTTAACTAGAAAAGGCAGAGATGAAAAAGCCGCTGTGCAAGAAGCAATACTTTCTGGACAAGGAGTTAGATCTGCTAAAGCAGGTGATCGGATTATGGATATGGATCCTGACGAGTATGATCGTAGAATATCTACTTATCAAATAGATAAAAGTTTAAAAGAAAGAGCTTACAAAAAAGGTGGCAAAGTAAAAACAAAACCAACAGCTAAATTAAAGACAATTAAAAAATTTAGAGGTGATGGTATCGCAAGTAGAGGTAAAACAAGGGGTCGAATAGTATAACAAAAGGAGTGTAAGGTGGCGCACTTAATAAGTAATATACCGTATTTTAAATGTTGGGTTAGGAAAGAGTTTACAAATGGGCATCAAAATTACCACGGGGAGTTTGTTCACGGATTGGCAGTGGCTGTTACAACCATGCCAGATCGCTGCCTCAGTTTCCAAATCATCTTCACAGGATGTGAAGCAGACGACGGAAGTCAAGAGAATGTACACGGGGGAGCAATGTGGGCAAGAATGCCCATCACTGGGTTGGTTGGAGACATTGCTTTGGAAGAATGGCCGGAAAGAATGGAAACGCACCTCGCTCAACCGTGGGATTGCCCATCACACAACCATTCAATCGTATCTCTTAACAGATGTAAACCAAGCCCGTGGCTATGTAAAATCGCAGGAGAGTTTCATCAATCGAGATATCTCTTCACTGTGGACTACACCGAAAGCGAAGTCGCAGATGACCCAGCCCAACACAAACAGAGTCACGTTATGGTGCTGACCGATGGACAATGGAAAGGCAATGTAGTAGCCTTACCTAACAATAGAGTAAGAGTAACAAGCCCTGCGTATTGGATTACAGGAGAGGGCGCACCAGATTTTAAACCAAGTCAATGGATTCATTGTGCAGAGCAAGATGATAGCTATATGAATCCAGAAGAAACTTTTAATAATTTATATAAGGAGTAATGTTATGAAAGGTATGGGAATGAAAAAGAAAATGACTATGGCTGGTGGTGGCATGATGAAAAAAGGCTACGCTGGCGGTGGAATGATGAAGAAGGGCTATAAAGCTGGTGGTATGCCTATGGCTACAGATCCCAAAACAGGCAAGAAGGTACCTGCTTTCGCTGTTGATGGTAAAGGCAAAATGATGGGCGGTGGTAAAGTTAAAGCTAAGATGGCTATGGGTGGTGGGGTTAATAAACCTAAAGCTAAAATGGCTATGGCTGGCGGTAAGAAAAAAGTTACTAAGAAAAAGAGTATAGATGGTATAGCTATAAAAGGAAAAACTAAAGGGAAAAAGATAGCATGATGCCAAGTCGTGGTATGGGCGCTGTTGAAGAATCTAAGTTGAAGAAACTTAAAAACGGCGGCTCTGTTAAAAAGAAAGCTAAATCAAAGGTCAATGAGGCGGGTAATTACACGAAGCCCACCCTTCGTAAACGCTTATTCAACCAGATAAAAGCTGGTGGAAAGGGAGGTCGCCCCGGTCAGTGGTCAGCCCGTAAAGCGCAGTTACTCGCCTCGTCCTACAAAAAATCTGGTGGAGGGTATAAAAGTTAATGAGTATTGAAGCAATTAATCAATTATATATTGACAACTATGGTAGACCTGCATCTCAAGGAGAATTAGATTATCACGCTAATAGATTTGGTTCGGAGTTAGACGCTCAAGAAGCTGCTGCGTTAACTAATGAAATGATTTCTGTACCCGGATATACTGCTCCTGTTGACAGTTCTGCTCCTGCTACTAACTCTGGTACATACACTACAGAAGAAAAACCTGTAGGTATGGGAATAACAGAAACTGTTTACCGTGATGCGGATACAGGAAACGTGATAACAGAAGAGCAAGCTATGTCTGGCACAAGAGTGTCAGATGGAAGTGTGCCTGATGCTTTTGATTTTGGCTCTAACTTAACAGAGATTTATCAAAGTGTATTAGGGCGTGACGCAACCGCTGATGATATTGCGTACTATAAAAGGGAGTTTGGAGATTCTATAGACGCAAATGAAAGACAAGACTTATTTACAAGAATGATGCAAGACCCTGATGCTGCAAAGTCAGGGGCATTTCAAGCATATCAAGATGTTTTTGGCGCAGCTCCAACTGAGTATGGGGATTTTATGAAAGCCCAAAAAGCTGTCGGTGCAACTTTAGATGAAGGCGAATCTCAAAAATATTTTGAATCAGTTATTCCAGAATTAGGAAGTGACAATACTGTAAAACAATTTCAAAATGTATTAGGTCGAGATCCTAGTTTAGATGCGTATAAGTATTACAGAGACGTAGATCCTGATGCTATTCAAGATGCAGCTACGTTTAGACAAACAGCTATTACAGGTGGAGAGTTTGGAAATCGTGCTGCTGAAATGTTTGAGCAAGAGATGGGGTATGCTCCGTCTCAAGCAGAACTTAATAACATTTTAAATTCAAATATTAACTTAAATAGAGATTCGTTTACAACAGGATTAGCAGGTATTAATATTGCAAATCGTCCTGCTACTTCAGCTATTCAACCATTAAGTGGTTTTACACCACAACCTTTTTTAGCTCCACAGCCTAGAATGCAACCTCCCGGAATGCCTTTAAGTAATCCGCAAGCAGCTACAATAAACCTAGCTAATCAAGGCGCGCCTGTTATTGCAGGACAACAGTTTTATCAAACTCCTACTAGTCTTGCCCCTGCTCCTATACAAACTACATCTCCTTCTGCTTCTGCTCCTTCTAGCGTTGCGGCAATGGCTTCTCCTTTTGTAAATGGAGGGTTGGCGAAACTAAGATATTAGATAGGACAATACATGGCTTTAGCTAAATCTCAAAAATCTTTAAAGAACTGGACAAAACAAAAATGGAGAACCAAAAGTGGGAAACCTAGCACACAAGGTAAAAAAGCTACAGGCGAAAGGTACTTACCAGCTAAAGCAATTGCCTCATTATCTGATGCAGAGTATAGAGCGACTAGCAGAGCTAAGCGAAAAGGTAAGAAGCAAGGTAAGCAGTATGTGGCTCAACCGAAAAAAATAGCAAAGAAAACAAAAGCATATAGGAAATCTTAATGACAACTTCAGGCACTTCTAGTTTTGATCTTAATTTAACAGAAATTGTTGAAGAGGCTTTTGAACGTGCAGGTTCTGAACTACGTACTGGATACGATTTAAAAACTGCAAGACGTTCTTTAAATTTATTATTTGCAGATTGGGCTAATAGAGGAATTAATTTATGGACTGTTGAACAAGGGTCTATATCTTTGACAGCGGGTACAGGACAATATGATTTGCCTATAGATACTGTTGATTTATTAGAACATGTTATTAGAACAAATGATGGCAGTGTTTCTAATCAATCAGATTTAACAATTTCTAGGATAAGTGTCTCTACTTATGCAAGCATTCCTTCAAAATTAAATCAAGGTAGGCCAATTCAAGTTTATATTGACAGACAATCTGGCACTACTAGTCCTACAGGAACACAGGCTCCAAATATAAATGTATGGCCTGTACCGGATCAAAGCAATTACTATACCTTTGTGTATTGGAGAATGAGAAGAATACAAGACGCATCTACTGGAGCTGTAAGTTTTGATGTACCTTTTAGATTTTTACCATGCCTAACAGCAGGACTTGCGTATTACTTAGCGTTAAAAGTTCCTAATGGAATGGAGCGTTTGTCAATGTTAAAAGCTATGTATGATGAAACATGGGATCTTGCTGCAGGAGAGGATCGTGAAAAAGCATCAGATAGACTTGTTCCACGACAAATGTTTATTACCTAACTATGAGTAACAGGTTTAGTTCTGGCAGACACACTATTGCAGAATGCGATAGATGCGGATTTAGATATAAGTTAAAAGAATTAAAACCTTTAACAATTAAAAACAATGTAGTAAATATTTTTGTTTGTCCTACATGTTGGGAAAAAGATCAACCTCAGTTATCATTAGGGTTGTATCCAGTAGAAGATCCGCAAGCAGTTCGTAATCCGCGGCCTGATTTAACTAGATTTCCTTCATCAAAGTCTAGAAACTTTCAGTATGGATTTAACCCAGTAGGGTTTGCAGACCCTTTAGAGTTAGGATTACCAAATAGTTTAGTTGCTAGTACAGGTGTAGGCAATGTAACAATAGAAATTACTTAGGAGGTTTTATGAAAAATGATACTAATACTTATAAACAACCAGTGCAAGTTCCTGTGCCTAAGGTTGACGGGTATCCAAATAACGTACCAAATACGCAAACTGTTGTAACGCGAGGATCAGGGGCTGCTACAAAAGGTAATAAGTCTTCAACTAGGCTTGCATAATGAATTACGCTACTCTTTATGAAACTATAAAAGGGTATTGTGAAAACGATTTCCCTGACACTTCTTTTACAGATAGTGATGGTAATTCTATTTCTTTGACCAGCACTGAACAAGTTAATACATTTATAGAACAAACTGAGCAACGTGTGTTTAACTCCGTTCAACTTTTAAATCTTAGAAAGAATGTATTAGGGTCTTTAACAGCTAATAATCAATATCTAAAAACTCCTTCAGATTGGTTAGCTAATTTTTCTTTAGCTGTAATTGATCCTACTACAGGAGCTTATAGTTATCTTTTAAATAAAGATGTTAGTTTCATTCGAGAAGCATTTCCAACTCCAACAGACACAGCAACTCCTACACATTATGCTTTGTTTGATGATGATACATATATAGTAGGCCCAACACCAGATCAAAACTATTCAACGGAGTTGCATTACTTTTATTATCCAGAGTCTATTGTAACCGCAGGGACATCATGGCTTGGAGATAATTTTGATTCGTTGTTATTATACGGATCTTTACTAGAAGCTGCTGCTTTTACAAAAGCAGAACCTGATGTTTTAACAAACTATACAGCACGGTATAATGAAAGTTTATCGTTACTTAAACAATTAAGTGAAGGTAAAAATCGTCAAGATATGTATAGAACAGAACAAGCGAGGTATGAAGTCAAATGATAGGAAATAGTACATCCGCATTATTAGGGGGAAATGTAAAAGTTTACACAACTTCTAATAGAGGCTTCACTCCAGAAGAAATATCTGAAAGGGCTGTAGATAAAATTATATCTGTTGGCAGTCAAACACATCCTGTTATTAGAGAACAAGCAGAAGCATTTAAAGAGAATATTAGAAAAGTTATAGTTCACTACATGAAAGAAGCTATAAGCAGTAATAACACGACATTGGCACATAAGTTTAGGCAAGCAGGACATCCTGAATTAATAAAAATTTTAGACGAATAGGGAGTTAGGTATGGCAATTACACAAGCAATGTGTACTTCATTTAAACAAGAAGTAATGTTAAGTATGCACAATTTTCATCCAACAGGTTCGAGTGCGGCTAGTACGTTTAAACTTGCTTTGTACTCATCTGGAGCAACATTAAATGCCTCTACAACTGGGTTTGTTACAGCGGGCGAATGTGTGGGAACTAATTATGTTACCGCAGGTTCTGCGTTAACAGTGGTTGGAGTAACATCAGGCTCTACATCAGGTTTTGTAGATTTTGCTGATCTAACTTTTTTAAATGTTACTTTAGCGGCAGATGGAGCGTTGATTTACAATAGCACTCCGTTTACATCTAATAATGCTGGAACTACTTTAACTAATGCAGCAGTAGCAGTGTTAGACTTTGGAGGATCAAAAGCAGCAACAGCGGGTGATTTTACAATTGTTTTCCCTGCGGCAACCAGTGCAGCAGCAATTATTAGAATAGCGTAAAATGCCCACAAGTGTTATCTACGAGGGCTGGAGTACAGGACCGTGGGCAAGAAATGGTTGGGGTGCGCCTCAACTTGACTTAACTGTAGATGGAGTCAGTGCTGCTGGCTCTATTGGTACTGCGACTGTTAACGTAGAGTATAGAGTTGATGTAACTGGAGCTTCAGCAGCGATGTTTCTGGGAACGGTTTCAGTCAGCGGAGGTGCAAGTGCATTAATAACAGGTTTATCTGGAACGGCTGAATTAGGAGATGGTTTTTTTATTTCTTTAAGTGCAAAAATAGAGCTTACATCAGGAGTTTCAGGCATTGGAACAGCAGGTAAAACATTAATTTGGGGAGAAGTAGATACAGATCAAACCCCCAATTGGGATATAATAGAAGCAGCATAGGAGAACATTATGGCTTCGTCAGCGTCACCAGATTTAAAAATTCAACTCATGGCAACAGGGGAAAACTCTGGTGCATGGGGAACTATAACTAACAATAATCTTTCTGCCATTGAAGAAGCTATCGCAAGAACAACTGATGTTACTTTTGCTGATGATGCTCCAACTGCATCTGTAACACTAACCGATTCAAATGCTTTGCAGGCTGGAAGAAACTTTCGTTTAAACTTAGTTGGAACAGGAACGGCAGGTCATGTTTTACTTTTACCTACTGTTGAGAAAAGCTATCTTATAAACAATACATTAAGTGTAGATGTTTCAGTTAGAAACGGTACAGCAGCAGGAACAAATTTATTTAATACTCAAACAGTACCTGCTGGAGGTGCGGCAATAGTATACACCGATGGTTCGGCTGTAACTTCTGCTGTTAGTAGTGCAAGTGCTATGGAAGTATTAAATACTCTATCAGTTGGTGGGGCTGCTTCTGTAGGCGGAGCGTTTACGGTTACAGGTAATCAAGATAATGCAGGCACTTTAAGTGTCATAGGTGCTGTTTCTGTGGGAGCTACATTAGGAATAACTAATAATGCTTCTGTTACAGGCACTTTTACTCTTGCCACAGCAAATAGCACAGGTAATTTAGGTGTAGTGGGTAATACTTCTGTTGGAGGTACTTTTTTAGCAACAGGAGGTGTATCTGATGTAGATGGAGATTTGAGAGACATTCCTAGATCGAGGACAATTGCTATCACTACTGTATCTGCAGCTCAAACAGATGCGGGAAACTTTATATTTTTAACTTCTTCTGACCAGACCGTAGTGATTCCTACAGCGGCTGGAACTTTTGACACAGGCGATATATTTTCAGTGGTTTGTGCAGGTGCATCAGCAACAATCTCATCAAATATTACTTCAATGTTTAAAGTTGGCGAGGCATCAGCAACGGCTACTATTACTTTAGGTGCAAATAAAATAGCATCAGTTCTGTTTGTTTCAGCTCAACATGCGTATGTTACAGGAACATAATAATGACAGGCATACATCAACTTCTTTTTACTAACTTTGCTGCTGCCTCTGGCGGAGGCGTTATTACTCAAATTTTGCAGTTCACTGGAACAGGTTCTTGGACTTGTCCTACTGGTGTAACTGAAATTGAATACCTTATAGTTGCAGGTGGCGGAGGTGCGGCAAACGCAGGTGGAGGTGGTGGAGCAGGTGGTTTTAGAACAGGAACAGGGCTTACAGTTAATCCGGGGGATACATACACTATTACTATAGGTGGCGGTGGTGCGGCTGGTGCAGGGGCTAGTTATGCTAGCGGATCACAAGGAGCAGATTCTTCTATAGCAGGGCCGTCTCCATTTAGTACCGTAACTTCAACAGGAGGTGGTTTAGGTGCGGGTAGAAATCCCGGTGGTGATGGGGGTTCTGGCGGAGGTGCTGGGGGCTTCCCTAATGGCACACACTCTGGAGGCTCTGGTAACACTCCAAGCACATCTCCTTCACAAGGAAATGACGGAGGCACTGGGGTGTCTGATAATGCTACTTTTACCACACAAGGTGGTGGAGGAGGAGCAGGGGCAGTTGGAGGAAACGGAGATAGCTCTGCGGGTGGTGATGGAGGTAATGGCACTGCTAGTGATATAACAGGGTCTTCTGTAACAAGAGCAGGAGGCGGTGGTGGTGGTGGCGCACAAGTGGGTTCAAGACCGGGAGGAGATGGTGGTACAGGAGGTGGTGGAGATGGAACAAATAATTCATCTGGAACAGCAGGAGGTTCTGGAACTGCTAATACAGGTGGAGGAGGTGGTGGCGGTGCAGACGGAGGAACTACTAGTGATGGAGGTGTTGGAGGTTCAGGAATAGTAATTATTAAGTACGCAGGATTATCAGATGAAGTTATTTCTTTCACAGGCTCTGGACAATGGACTTGCCCTACAGGAGTTTCTTCTATTAGATATTTAATTGTTGGAGGAGGCGGTGGTGGCGGAGGCAACGGTGGTGGCGGTGGTGGAGGCGCTGGAGGATTTAGAACAGG
>Ga0208767_1001465_pt1 | contig 18738 bp, 34 predicted proteins | sample VirMetDEL_Mar_21_FD_184514 | JGI IMG/M metagenome (GOLD analysis project Ga0208767, IMG submission 184514) | Aqueous microbial communities from the Delaware River and Bay under freshwater to marine salinity gradient to study organic matter... | ecosystem: Environmental > Aquatic > Marine >... | reverse complement strand
GATTGCCATCATCATCTTGCATTAAGAATTTACCGAGAGTACCTTCACGTTTGCCTTTACCTATTTCATAACCTACAATAGTTGCTTCGGTGTCGCTGAAGTCTTTAAACTTACGTAAACTATGTGAACGTTTGTTTTGATAGAAATCATTAAGACGTAATATAGAGCCTTCGTAACCGCTATCTAGGTTTCTAGCATGATTAACTTTAGCTTGAGACTCTGTAGGTACTAGCATAGTTGGCACATGATGTACATAATTATTTCTAGGTACATTTAAGCTTATAAACTCAGAACGATCTTTAAACTTCATAGTTGGATTAACTATATCATAACAATGAAATTGTACAAGAGATTCAGCCTCTGATCTATCCTCGTCTGTTGGTTTTTGTTTTCTGACTAATGATATAATCTTTTCGAAATCGTCTTTTAGATTGTGATTATACAGTTCGCCGTCGAGTATAACATTAGGATTAAAATGAAAAAACTGCTTGAGATTAAATAGTATGTGGTCAATATTTTTCCACTCTTTACCTGTACGGGAGTATGCTTTGACTTCGATCTCATTTAGATCTGGAGTTAACAAATGTCTTTTTACATTTGCTTGTATCAAGCATCTAACACCGTCGAGTTTTGGTTGCATATATACTTTATCTTCGTAGTTAATTGGTTTGTCGCTAACAGGATATGCTAGCATTGGTTTTTGTTTCATCATTTATTATACTTTTTTATTATTTTTTTAGTTGCGTCAATTCTATTTTTTACTATAGCACATTTTTCATATGCTTCATCGTTTTTAAAGATGTCCATCAGTGTCATTAGTCTAGCTAATTCACCGTATGCAGCCGCTTCTTCGTCAATATCTATATCTTCTAGTATTTTCCATGCTTTATCAGACTTATCAACATGCTTGAACCAGTCTTCAGCAGATTTTAGTCTTACCATTTGAGATATTATTCTTGTAGCTAGTTTGTCTAATTGTTCATCTGTCATATATATATTATCCTTCTTCATTCGTATTTAGTTTGTATTTGTCTATTAACTTATCAGGTTTACCTACAAATATACATTTAAAGCATTGTACTTCTTTCATTTCTAAGTCCCAAGATTCTGTACTGTAATCACTGCGTTCAAATATACTAATCCATGTGTCTTTGCCTTCTGCTTGCCATACGTAGTATATAAATTCAAGATCAGTGTGTCTAGATTCTAATGATTCTAGCTCCCAACCATCAATATTACGATTATGAAGTAATGATTCAGCTATTTCTACGCCTCTGTGTGATGGATAACCATCCCAGTGTGCATAGAATTTAGCGTTTACTTTTTCAGGTAGTTCACTAAATGATATACCTTCTTCGCGTGTAGCGAACCTAATTGACGATCTCGTAGCCATAATATTTTTCTTTAATTGATTCTATAATGTGTCTGCCATTTGCAGTGTGAAAGCCGTAGCTGTGTGTGTGTAAGCTGTCTATTGGTATATTTTGTAGCAATAGTTCTAACAACTCAAACTCATCATGCTCTAGTTCATAAGCCATATCTGTTATAGCATCTGCTAGCGCATTAACGTTGTGTCTCGGTTTCATTTTTAACTCATCTTTGAAATACTTTTTTACTTGTTTTGCTGTCATATCTAATCTAATAATACCATATAAGCTTCTGCATTGTTTTTTCTAAACCAGTCAAGACCTTTTCTTAATTGTTGAATGTGGTGTGGAGTATTAAATATACCCATTTCAGACATAACGCTTGCACCCATCACAAAGTCATACATAGATAACTCCATTGCATTTAACTCATACTTATCTCCAGAAAATCTGTTCTGTACAGTGTCACCTTTTTTGTATAGCTGACCGTTAAACCATTTAGGTAGTGTTTGTTCTTTTGTCATAATCTATATTTTTTAGCAAGAATATTATCACCGTACAACCAACCGATATCAGTAGTAGGTTTAAACTCTTGTGGTAAGAACGTGTAAATGTTCATTAATTCTTTCATTGTTAAGTCTCTATAATCTTCTACAGAGCTTAGTGATGCAAATATAGATCTATGGCTAGAACTATACTGATACTTAGCATTATCTAGTGCTGCATACACTTCTGGTTTTAGTTTATCTTTTAATTTCATATTATTCATTTGGTGTTTCGTCTTCAGGAGCATCAGCTTCTTTAAACAGGTTACATACTTGGTCTACTATTCTTTCGTGTATTTCGCAAGTGTCAAAGCTTATATTACTTAGAGAAACTCTACCATCATAATCTATTTCGTACTCAAGATCTTGATAGTTGTCTGAGTCGTCCCAGTTAAAGCCATTTAACACTGATTCAACAACACTGTTTATCTGATCCATTACTACTGGAGATAGTTCTGGTTTGTTGTAATCTTCTAGTTGTTTCTGAGTTTCTTTTAAATCATTTTCATAAGTACCTGTGAAGTCTTTATGTTCTTTGATCGCTTTTTGTAAGCCAGCAATCTTTAGCTCTAAATCTTTTGCATTCATATTATTTAATTTTATTTGTATATATTATCCGACACACGTCGTATTTAGTTTGTAAAAAGAGACGGGGAAGTGAGTAAGTACCTTTGCTAGCGCCGCGGTTACTTTGCACCTTATCCCTTCGACTTCTATAGTCTGACCAGTTCTCAGTCGTGCACTTATTTCAAGCTGTAACTGTACTTCCCTTGCGTCTATCTATTCCTTCGCGAACCTTAGAGTTTGTACCTCACGCCCGTCTCATGTGTAGCTCATGGTCTGTCATTCCGCTACATTTACATTGCTTGTTTTGTTCAGTGTCAAGCACACTGACCACTTCGGATTCATTTATTGTGGGTGTGGTAGGAGTCGAACCTACAATTTTAACCACCATTGGCATCAGATTACTAAGCGTGGCTCAATACAACCGAGTAGTACGTTCCTATCTTTAAGTTGCTTGATCTTTGTTCTTCCACACTGTTGTCGATTTTTCGCCGGCAAGGACCTATTGTTGTTTTCCGGATAACTTTCGTTAGCGGTACGTTCCCACATTACCATAAGCCTACTGTTCACTTGCACACACCCATATTTTAATTATCGTACCATACAGCGTATATTTTTACACCTTTTACGTCGTTTATTAGTACTTTTTTCTTAATTTTTACCTCGTTTAACTGGCTTTTGTCCCAGTACTTTGGGTTTTTGCTGTTTAGTTTTCTTCTTTTCATTTAATATTTTATTTATTCTTGACTCTAAAATTGGCCACGTTTTCTCACTTATTATCATGTTAATATTCTGCTGTTAATATTTCTGTACACTCTGCCCACGTCATTTCATCTATCTGTTCTTCAGTATATATACCGAGTTCAGCTACTAATTGCCACGGACTCATATTAATTTATATTTATGGCCATCTATTATTACTGCTACGTCATTTATATTATTTCTGTACTCATTTGCTCTCGCTTCATGAAATTCCAAGTTTTCTTTTTGCATGTCATACTTCCACTTTGGTACAAATTTACCTTCTTGTACATAATTTGCACGCTTTATAAACTCGTTCTTGATCACATACTTCATCATATACTCGAGTCTATCGATTTCTATTGGTATTGTTACACATTTTTTACTACGAAACCTATTGAATTTACCTGTTTTTATACTCTTTTGTGCTTTATCACACCATACATAGTCAGGATAGTACTCGTAATCACTCATAACTCTCTTGTTGATTTGCCAATTACTATGGCAGTCAACGCCTTGGTTTCTTACATAACCGCTTGCAAACGAACCGTACTCCATATAAGTATTTTTCTTGTCTGATAGTATTGGTAATCGCCATACTATTGTACCATTTCTTACTTGTCTTTCTGTGCTAACATCTTGTATACCAAGTAGTTGCATCTGCTCATATATTTTCTCATAGCGTGAGTCGCCTTTGTATATTGTCTTCATATTTTTGCTACTTTGTCAAAGATATAAGTGTAACCTTTGTGATTGAACCATTCGCTAATTCCTTGCTTTTCCATGAACTCGATACAACCGAAGTTGGCAGGTAAATCGCATACAGTGTATGGTTTGTAGATTAAGTTGCCGAGCTGTATGTAGTCGTTTTTTAAGTATTTTATTTTATTCATATTTATTATTTGTATATATTATCTTACTTTATTCGTATTTAGTTCGTATTTCTCTTAATACTGCTTCAAAACCTTTGATGTAACCACAGTCAAACACTCTCATACTTTCTGGTGTCCAACCTGCTTCATCAAATACTTGTTCGAAGTGCTCAGTATCTTTAAAGTATACTCTTGCATCTGCTATTTCTTGTTTTAAAAATTCTTTTAATTCTTCCATATTATTTATTATTTTAACCTAACATTGTGCCATAACCTCTACGCTGAGTCATCTTGGCGATCTTTCTTGCGTCACTGCTTGACATAATCTGGATAGAATTACCAGTTTTATGATTTATGAGTGGAGCACAACCATACGCTTCTGTGGTTGAACAGTCGACACACGTGGCAAAGCCAAGATTAACTCGCTGTATTGGTATTATTTTTTTACATTTACATTTCATATATATATTATCATTCTATTGTCGTATTTAGTACGTGATTAGTCAAGACAATCTCTATATCTACTAGTTATTCCTGCTTTTTTGTCGAGTTTTATACACTCTGCTATTGCTCTCGCATGAGTATCTCGCTGTTCTTTACGCTGGTCTGACTCGCGACACCACTGTAGAGCGTAGTCAAATGCTGCGTCTACACTTTGTTCGTACACTACTACTCTCGCGCCATGATTATCAGTTAGCGATACTTTGTAGAAGTTATCGTGTGAATATTGTATATTTATATTGTACTTCATATTAGTTTAATTTTGCTTGGTGTTCGCCAAGTGTTATACTTCTTCTTTTCCATAAGTCGTGCATTATATCTCTATTTCTAGACTTAAGTGCATTCATTTGATTTATATAGTGCATTGCTTTGTCTTGACTAAGAAAGCCATAGTACATATCCATACGCACCATATCGATAATATCATCTACTTGGTATTCAAATGACTTTAATTCTTCTTGTTGCTTCTCATACTCTGTCATACTTGATTGACCGAATAAGGTAGTACCTGCAATTAATAGTGCTGCTACACTCCATGTTATTTTTCTCATATTTATTTATTTATTAATCAATTTCGTCACAATTCTGGCAAGCTAATGCTTGTCTTAATTGATAGATGTACTCATTATTGTTTACATTCGCTCGTTCTTCTGCATTATACGAGTCGTATTCTTGCTTTTCATACGTACTTAACTCGTTATATAGTTTGTGGACAGGTGGCATCGCTTCTGCTTTGTGATTAAACGAGCATGAACTAAGTGATGCTACTGTTGCTATTGTTATTATTACTTTATGCATAGTGTACGTATTTACTAAATATCCACTCATAACACGTCATTCTATTCTTGTGACTGAACACTATATTCTGTGAGTGTCGCGCTTGTACTATCCATAATCCTGCTACTTTTCTTATTATCATATTATTATTATTTATCTGTATATATTATCTTACTCTTGTCGTATTTATATCGTGATTAGTGTAACACTATACTAAATTCAGGTGTATCTTTCATTAGTTTACGAGCAAATGTTAGTGCTTCATCAAACGTTTTCCAATTACTACTGTATGTTGAGTAACCATTCTTGTCATCTCTCACCTTCTTACATTCATAGTGGTTTTCACCTAGTTTACTTACTTTGATTACTCTTACTTCTTTCTTCGGAGTAGGATGTGGTAGATTAAACCACAAGTGTTTTAATTCTTCTCTAGTCATATTATATATTTTAGTTGTAGCTTGCGAATCGAACGCACCTCTGCACCATGACTACATATTACTATTCATATTTGATTATACGAGGGAATAGTGAACTAACTCGACTTTATTGTACTATGCTAAGAGTGATTCTCTTGCTACTACTGGTACGTTATTACTTGCAGTATAACTTTTGTACTTGATGAAACATGGCATTTCTGCTAATTTATCTTTCATTACTTCATACACTTTATCGTGATTATACTTAGCAGTTTTACCATTTTTGAAGTTTACTGTTATTACTGCATTTTTACCTACTAGTGATTGTCTTATTACAAATCTTTTACTTTCTAATTTCATATTTATTTATTTTATTTATTAAACTTTATTTCTTATATTTATATTATCTATATTGTGTCGTATTTACATTGTGAAAGTAGTATTATTATTTACTTAATATTTTGTTACTACTCGTACTGCCCGCGACTTCACTGCGCGTAATCGAATTTATCATTTGTTATTTGTTAATTTCTATATATATTATCATTTAATAGTCGTAAATACTGCGTGAGTATTATAATTACGAAGTAAATATGAATAAAAATTGATAATAAAGTAAATAAAGCACGCGGGGGCGGCCTAAAAAGTGCGTTTTGCATAGGTGGTGGGTGGTGTATATAGGTGGAACAGAACTTGACTCCAATATTTATAACAACTTTTTTTGTGACATAAGCCTATTAATAGGAAGATAGTAACTGGCTAGTGTCACACTTTGTAAAATCACTTATTTCTATGTAATAATATAGAATATATAGTACCCTAAAAAAAATAAATCACAATGCCTAAAGATAAAATAGTAATCACGGACAAACATGGAGGTGGAAAAGCACGTATTAAGCCTGTAAAAGACTTAGGTGACGGTATTAGATCATTTACTGTCAAAAATCCTGATAAATCAACGTATACTTTTAGGTATAAAAACACAAAACAAGAGGATGCTAACTACAATCCTAAGCCTTTGAAGCCTAAAAAGACTAAAAAGATGAAAAAGACGCGTATTCCAAGAAAATTGAAGAAAATTAAGGCTCCTTCGTATACTGCACCGGAGGTTACGTTAGATAAAAAGACTCAAGCTATCGCAGATGCACGTGATAGAAAGAAAAATAGCAAGAAAAAACTAAAAATAAAACTACCTAAGCTTAAAGTTAATAAAGGTAAGAGAACTAGAAAAACCAAAAACCTGGTAACAGGCAAAATGAACAAAACACGAGGATAAAATGGCGACAAAAACTCCAAAAGAATATAAAGCAGCACATGCATCAGGTTATACATGTCAAAAATTAGGTTTTGATAAGCGTAGACCTTTCACTATGGGATTACAATCTCAACAATCAGCCGAATCACCTTTTAAAGCTAAATTTGAACCACACATGATGTATAAAGGTAGCGATGAGGTTATGGCTAAAACATATGAAAAACACTTAGAGCTTAAAAATAAAGGTTATGGCCATACAAAGCCAAAATCTCCAGCTAAAATGAAGGACGTAAAGCTAAAAGGTAAAAAGCTACCAAAAGGTTATACTAAAAAAGATAAAAAGTTTTTAGAAGAACAAAACGAAGATGTAGTTAGATATGAAGATCTAGATGAGAAAGGTAAAGCTATATGGAGAAGCCAAGGTAAAAAAGTACCTGCACCAACTAAGCTATTTAAAAAGAGAAAAGCCAGACGAGCGTTAAGAGAAGAGAAGTATGGTACTAAGTCTAGGCGTAAAGCTAGAAAAATTACTGGTAAAAGTAGAAAAAGCCAAAAAGTGCAAGAGTCTTTAGATGCAGGTAAAAAAAGTAGAGGTGAAAGTGTAAACATGTCTAATCGTGATTATGCAGAAAAACATTTAGGTTATCGTGATAGCAAAAGTCCTGCTAAAAATAAAAAAAGAGATAATATTGGTGATGGTTTTATGAATGCTCCTTATAGAAGTCCTGAAGGTAAAGGACCTAGAGCTAATAGAAAAGATTTGTCTTATCATGGTTATACAAACTTTACTTCTAATGTTACTGGTAGAAAAGTTCATAAAGATGGTAAACCAGAAAAACTAGGTAATCCAGCTAAGTCTGACGCTCAGAAAAAAGTTGAAGCTAGAAGAAAAGAAGTAGCAGCTATGACACCAGCACAAAAGAAAGCTGCTCAAGATAAAGCTAATGCAAAAAGAAAAGCATTTGAAAATAGTCCTGAGTATAAAAAGAGAAAAGAAAAACAAATGAGTAAAAACTAAAAGAAATAAGTAATAATATATAAAAGAAAACTATTATGGCATTTAAAATGAAGGGTCCGTCGTTGTACCCAAAATACAACACAGCTACAAGACTTTCCCAAAAACTTAATGTAGACCATAGTGCAAGCACTTCTACAAGTGAGGGTAGAGCAAAATCATCTGCTTTCCAAATGAAAGACGGAAAAACTAAAGAAGAATTAATAAAAGAAGGCTTTACACCTGCAGATGCTGATAAAATGATGAAAGATGGTGCAACTACTGGCAAGCCTAAGGCAAAAGCAAAAACAACAGTAAAAAACAAGGTATCTCAAGAAGAGTTTACCTCCAGTGAGTATCAAAAGAAAGTAGTACCTCACTCAGGTGGTTATACTCAAAAAGAGCTTGACAAAATGACTGAAGCACAAAAAGAAAGTGCAATTGACGGTTATGTTGCTAAAAAACCAAAAACAAAACTTCCTAAAAAAGCAAAAAAATCTACAGTAGCTGTTGATGGTCAATTGAACGATGCTCAAATTGAATACGAAAATGATAAGAAAATGATAGCTGAAGCAAAAAAAAATAAAAAGAAATAACTATGGCATTTAAAATGAAAGGTAGTACACACTACGGAAAAGGAAACTCAGCTGTTAAAGCTTATGGAAAACCATCACCAGCTAAAGATTACAGTGTAGATAAAGGATCTCATGATCACCCACACGGTGGTTCCCCAAACAAATTTCTTGGTGGTATGTTGAAAAAAATAGGTGGTGCGGCAAAAGGTATGCTTAAAGGTAAAGATGGTAAGTTTGGTATTGGTGATGTTGGTAGATTAGCATTAGGCCCAATGGGTGCGGCGGCAGGTGCAGCTGGACTATTTATGAAAGATTCTCCAGCTAAAGTAGTTAAAAAACCTAAAGTTACATCAAAAATGGTAAAAAACTCAGATGGCTCTTATACTGAAACAAAATCAGATGGAAAAAGAACTGCATCAAGTACTTATAAAAAATCAAAAACACCTGGAGCTAAAAATGTTTATAAAAACGAACATGGACAAACTAGGCAAATAAGCGATAAAAAATAAAACTATGGCATTTAAAATGAAAGGACATACTCTTAAAGGTCCAAAACAAAAAGTTTCTAATAAAGTAGGAATGAGACAAGAAGCAAGAAAATTACCTAGATTAGGTGAAGCTGCCGGTGGAATGATGCGTGAGCAAACACCTCACTTAACACCTGCTAAACCAGATATGGCAAGAGTTAAAGCTGGTAAAGAAGAAAAACATCGAATGGCTAAAGAGCTTACAGACATGGGTACACGTTCTAGAGTTAAAGCTGAGTCTCCAAAAAGATATACTAAAAAAGAGCATGAAACTAATCAAGCTAACAATGCAGCAATTGATAAAGAAATGTTGGCTTATAGAAAAGCGTATTCCGATTTACATGGTAGTTCTAGTGGAGGTAGCGACGAAGAATATGCAGCTCACCAAGCAGGATTAACTAAACTACGAGCAGGATACGTAGATAGATAAAAAAATAGGGAAAGACCCTATACCAAGTATTAACCAAAAATAAAACCAATGACATACTTATATTACAAAACGAGCACAGCATCGTTTAACCAAAAACCGAGTGAAAAACAATTAGAACAGTGGAAACATCTTTCAGAAAAAAAGAACTGGAGAATAACTCAACTATCTAATGGTTTTTACCAAACAGAGTGCAAACATGTAGATTTAGATACATGGCACGATATGACTAGGCGAGAAACTATTGAAGGCGCTGAAGCTGCAATAAACGGAAGTGTAGATCACTTTGCTAAAAAGATTGAAGCAGCAGCAGGACCTAAAGTAGTTAAAACATTCAAATAGTATATAACAAATTAAATTAAATTAAATGGAATATAATAATCCCAGTGTTCTCATCAAAGACTTAAGTTTTGGTGATGATGCTAAGAGTAAAATTAAGGCTGGTGTAGACAAACTAGCCAAAGCAGTAAAATCAACCCTAGGTGCTTCCGGTAAGTGCGTTATATATGAAGACGCGCGTGGAAACCCGGTCATAACAAAAGATGGTGTAACCGTAGCTCAAAGCGTAGTCTTACATGACCCGGTTGAAAGTTTAGGCGCAACCCTAATTAAAGAAGCTGCTAAAAACACTGTAAGCGAAGCAGGTGACGGTACCACAACGGCAACCGTCCTTGCTGAAGCTTTACTAAACGAAGTTTATGCTGAAAAAGATATATCTATTAGAGAAGTTAAAAATGGTATAAACGATTGTTTAAAAAATATAAATGAATATTTAGATAAGTCTGCTGTCAAGATCGAAGGCAATATGTTGAAATCTGTTAGTTCAATTAGTTGTAACAATGATGAAGAACTAGGAAAGATTATAGCGGAGGCTTATGAAACTGTTGGTAAAAATGGCGTTGTTCTTATGGAGTCGTCAGAAACTAACGAAACGTACGTAGATGTTGTTGACGGTGTACAAATGGAATGTGGGTTAACTTCAAACCATTTTATAACTGATAAAGAAAAAAACAAAGCTGAACTAGAAAGACCTTTAGTTTTAATAGTATCTAGTGAAATACCAAACGTACGTAAAATACAAGGTGTGTTAGAGCACGTGATAAAAAAAGGTAGATCTTTATTAATAGTAGCTCCTGTTGATCAACAAGTTAAAACAGCTTTGATGATGAACAAAGTAAAAGGTAATATAAAAGTTAATATAATTGACTTACCAGGCTTTGGTCCTACTAAAAAAGATACAACTGAAGATTTAGCTATATTAACAGGTGCAACAGTTATAAATGAAGAACTTGGTGATGATTTAGATCTTATAACAATAGATCATTTAGGTGAAGCTGAATTTGCTGTAACTGATGAAAAAAATACAGTAATAACAACAACAGAAGAAATACATGAAGATTTACAAGAACGAATCAAACTCGTTTCAAAACTTGTCAATAATGAAAAAAATGGTTTCATTAAGAAGAAGCTGGAGCAAAGACTGTCTATGTTATCCGGTAGTGTTGGCGTCATCAAAGTGGGTGCTGATTCTAAAGTCGAACTAAAAGAAAAGAAAGATAGAGTAGAAGATGCTATCTATGCTACAAAAGCTGCTTTGAAAGAAGGTATTGTACCTGGTGGTGGAGTTGCACTATTAAACGCATCACAAAAAATAAAAGCAAATACAATAGGAGAAAAAATACTATTGAAAGCTATTAAAGCACCTTATAACACTATATTAGATAATGCTGGTATATTGTATAAAGATCTACCATTAGAAAAAGGTTATGGTATTGATGTTGTAAGTGGTAATGGTGTTGATATGATAGAAAGAGGTATTATAGATCCAGTACTAGTAACTAAGTCAGCTTTAAAAAATGCAGTGAGTGTTGTATCAACAATAGTATCTGCAGATTGTGTAATTTCAAATGCAAGAGAATAATGAAAGCAATAGGTAATTACATATTAATAGAAAAAGTAGAATCTACAACTAAAAAAGTTGGTGGTTTGATTATAACAGAAAAACTAGATAGTGACAATAGGTATTTAAAGGCTAAAATAATATCTGTTGGTGATAAAGTACAAATACTAAAAGATGGTGACACTATATACTATGATAAGCATAGAGAAACTGGTGTCGACTATAACGATAAAATCTACACAGTAATCAGAGACGTTGATGTTGTATTAGTAGATTAAACCTAAACCATAATCCCCAAACCCAAAACATAAAAACAAAAACAAATTATTAATCATTAAAAAAAAAATCATGGTAAAAATGTTAAAAATGACGAAAGTAGCAACTTCAACAAACGATGCTGCTATTTTTCAAGCAATTCCAGTAGACAAAATAGAAGGTATTGTTACTACTGCTGACACTTGTATAGTACACTACAAGCAAAACTCTTTTGGTAGTGTTAAAGCTACAATTACTGAAACAGGTAATGGAAAAGTTATGGGTGAAAAATTAATTAACCTACTAGGAAAAGGACACTTAGCTGTTGCTGAAATTGATGTTACTTTCAACGGTGGTGTTACTACAATCGCGTTTACATAGTAGATGAGATTATCCGCGCAAGATTTGCGCGATATGAATATCCTAAAGTATTACAGGCTCACACGTAAGTGGGCTTGTAAGACTTACGGGATTTTAGATGCAGACTTAGAACTTTTATTTTATTTAGATTGTGAAGGAAGATTCACACGAAAAGATTTCATGGACGGAACATACACATTTTCTTGGGACAAAGCAAGATGGGATAGGCTTAGGCAAGATGGTTGGATAGATGTATGGAGACATAGAAATCGCACTACTATAAAATATAGTGTGTACAAGACATCATATCGATGCAAACAATTAATAAACAGAATATATAGAATACTATTAGGTGAGGAAGATATGCCTACATCAGATAGAAGTGTATTTTATAATAACAAATCATATACAGATAAAGTTTACAACAAAGCTATAGATGATATGATTAAAGACAAAGACAGATAATGGCATTTAAACTAGGTTCAGAAAAAAGACAAATACGTAATGCGGAAAGCACACCTATCTTTAGAAAGAAGTTAGATGCTGGTATATTAGGTGAAGCTAATATGGATGGTAGTATTTATATAAGTGATAAAATAAAACCTGGTAGTAAACAAGAAAAAGAAGTTATAAATCACGAAAAGAAACATGCAGATGATATGTCTAGTGGTAAGTTAGCTTACACGGACAATGATATAACTTATATGGGTAAAAAATACCCTAGAAAAGACGGTAAAATAAAGTATAACGGTAAGTGGTCGGAAGAAGGAAGTAAATCATTTCCTTGGGAAAAAGCTGCTTATAAAAAAACAAAAATATAATGGCATTTAAAATGAAAGGGTATGCTTACCCAGGTGAATCACCAATGAAGGAAAAGAAAGGTAAAACAGTTGTTGGTGAAAACACCGGTGAAATAAAAAAAGATAAAAAAGGTAAAGATTACGCTTTAATTATGGATGCTAGCGAGAACTTTGCAAAAGGCGATACTATAAGACCTGGTAATGCACCTAGAGTTGATAACTATATAATGGGTGGTGATTATACTACTAAAAAGAAAGGTGATAAAAATTACGAAATAACAGGAGATATTAAGCCAAAAAAAGGAGAATAAAATATGTTAAGTAAATTATTATCTGGTGGTGCCGCTGATCTTGTAAAAAAGGTTGGAGGTGTTATAGACAACTTGCATACTTCAAAAGAAGAAAAGCTAGCGGCTGAACTTAAAATCAAAGATATGATTATGGGTTATGAAGCTGAAATGCAAAAGCAAGTAACAGAAAGATGGAAAATGGATATGAACTCAGATTCATGGCTAAGTAAAAACATAAGACCATTAGTCTTAGTATTTTTAGTTACAGCAACAGTATTGTTAATATTTATTGACGCTGGGGTTATAAGTTTTAAAGTACAAGATAAATGGACAGATTTATTACAATTAGTATTAATAACAGTGATTGGTGCTTACTTTGGCGGTAGATCACTAGAAAAAGTAAAAAAATAAATGGGAGTACAAGGAAGAAGATCCTACAATAGAAATAATGATGTAACTTTTGGACAAGAAGGCTCTATATTTACAAACACTAACACAATAGTACAAGCTCCAAACGAAATGGTTATAATAGCTATACAGTTTTTAGCAGACACTACATTTGATGAGTTAAAACCAGATGAAGCTGAATTTAATAGTTATGATAATGGTATATGTGTAGGTAGTGAAACAGGAGACAAAGGTCTTGGTAAAGCTGCTAACTTAAATACAGTTAATAGACAAGGTACTGGTGGTCAAATAATAAACGCTGGTTCTGACGCTAACTTAACAGTGTTTCCAAAAGGACTTATAATATATGGTAGATGGGAAAGCTTTACTATTGATGCAGATCCTGATGGAGGTGTAATCGCTTACTTAGGTTACTAATGGGTTTTACCGCTGGCATTGTAAGTAGTATGGGTATGGGAACTCCTCACTATTATATAGATAGTGGAGACAACTCAAATCAGTTTGATAGACATACTTATGTTACGATTTGGGTAGATGTTAGTGGATCTATGGACGATATAGTGGTTCCTATATCAAATGCGTTAACTGGCGATTACTTTTCTAGTGGTAGCGCTAGTGGTGGAAACGGTGTAAAATCTACAACTTCGTTAAGATCAGAATTACAAGATTTTTACGCAACAGCTGGTATTGAAGGTGCTCCTGACTACAACGCTAACGATGCTACTAATGGTAAAAACGAATTTAACAAACACGTTACTTTTATTTACACTCTTGAAGAAACAGTGTTTGCTATAAACAAAATAGGTTCTAATTCAATTGTTACAACAAATCAAATAGGTAATGGTAATGCTAATAGTGTTAAATCAATGGGTCATGCTGATTTTATAACTCCTTCTAACTTTATAAACATACAAGTGTGTAACGAAAGTCACCCGACATATACTTCTGGTTGGGATGGTGATACTTGGAGAAATAATGTTTGGACTTGGACTGGTCCACCCGCAGGTACATATGGAGCAAGCGTTGCAAACTCTGAAATAATGGATCCTAATGGTGCACCTCCTGGTCAACCAAGTGTAGGTTACACTCCTCTTCAAACAAATTACACTAGAGCAATATCTTTAGTTCGTGGTTCTTTATTTGAAACGTCTCTTAACGGATCTGGAGCAACTTTTGTATCAAACTACTGGAACAACTTTACTTATGGTGGTGGTTTGTTAAGCGGTCAGTTTCCATTATTAAGAGAAAGAGCTGATGGTTACAAGCCTAGTGTCACAATATGTATTCTTGATCCAGGTCTTGAAATAGGTAACAGCAGCCACGGGAACTACAGTGCTAACCCACACAATGGTCAAGGCAACAGAACAGCTTCACAAGAATTTTGGCACAGAGGTGTTATTGGTGGTGAGGGTTATTATGGTACTGATGGTTACGTAACAGGTCACACTTATGGCTTAAATGATTTTAATGCAAAAATGAGTTGGAACGGTAGACAAAATGTTTTATCTCTAACTTCGTTAACAGATCAATCACAAAACACATCTGTTTCATACTGGAAAACAAAAATAAGAGATTTAATAACATCAAACGTAAATATATAAATGGCAAGAATTAGTACATACGCGATAGATACGCTAGATGGTAACGACAAGTTAATAGGTACTGACCAAGGCGGCGCTACAAAAAACTTTCAAATAGATGGTGGTAATGAAAATCCTGGTGGTGGTCAAGGTAAGTCATTAGTTAAATATATAACAGAAGCTGATGGTAGAGCTTTGGCATTTTTATTTCACAACTCTACATTTGGTGGTAATGCTAGTATACAGTCAGGTACAATAAATGTGTCTAACAGTAATACTACAACTGCTTTTTCAGCTATAACAACATTAAAAGTTAGTAAGTTTCCTTACGCAACTGCAATACAATCTAGTCCTAATACAGCTGTAAATATACTATCAGAATATGTTGGCGAAAGAATAAAATGGTCTGACATAAACAATCCTAATATATATGGTATATACGAGTGCATAGCGTTTGCACAAGACGGAAACACACCTTTTTACGATATGACACTATCTTATAAATCTGGTAACGGTAATTTTATGGCTGGTGATAATACGAACACATTTCCAGATATATATTTACTAGAACTATTTGGAACTGATAAAAACTTTACATTTACACAGAGTTCAGCAGCTACAACTTGGAATGTAACACACAACTTAAATAAATTTCCTTCTGTAACAGTAACACTTGCTGATGGATCGCAGGTAGAAGCAGAAGTAGCACATACAAACAAAAATTCTTTAACAATAACATTTAGTGGTGATAACTCGGGTATTGCCTATATGAACTAAAACAAACAAAAAACATGGCAATAAAATTTTTACAAAATATCGATCTTGGGCAAAACCAATTGTTGCATGCTAGAGTGCATGTTGCCTCTAGTGCTCCAGCTGGTTCTGGTAAAGGTTCGATATGGCTTAACAGCTCAACAAACGAGTTAAACTTCCATAATGGAACTCAATTTGTTAGTGTTATGGACGATACCAACACTAATCAATTAACAACATTTACGCTTACAGCTGATAGTGGTACAAACCAAACTGTTAGTCAAGGCGAAACATTAGACATAGCTGGTGGTGCTAGTATAACAACCTCGGTTGGTAATACTAATACTGTTACTATAGATGTAACTGATGGTACTATTGGTGCTGCAGAGCTAAACGTATCAGGTAATGGTTCTTCTTCACAGTTTTTAAGATCTGATGGTGATGGTACATTTACTTGGGCTACACCTACGGACACTAATACAGACACTAACACACAGAACGTATTTACTTCATCTTTTGTTGATTCAGAAGACAACGCATTATTAAGACTTACAAAGTCCGGCGCGTCTAGTGGTACACAAGATTTAACTTTTGCTGCTGGCAGTAATATATCACTTACTCCTTCTGCAAACGGACTACAGTTAAACATCGCAGCTACAAATACTAATACTCAACTTAGTACAGAGCAAGTACAAGATATTGTTGGTGGTATGTTCTCTGGTAATACAGAAACTAGAATAGCAGCAACATATCAAGACGGTGACGGAACAATTGATTTAGTTGTAAATGACATGACTACAGATACAAATACTCAAAATGTATTCGCAACATCATTTGTAGATTCTTCAAACGACTGTATATTAAGATTAACTAAATCTGGAGCTTCTTCTGGTACTCAAGATATTAAATTTGTAGCTGGTAGTAACGTAACGTTAACACCTTCTGGTACAAACTTAACTATAGCAGCAACAGATACAAATACTCAGTTATCAACTTCTGATGTTAGAGGTAAAATATCTGGTTCTGGCGTTATATCTTACAATAGTTCAACTGGTGTTATAACATCTAGTGCTACTGCAACAAATGCTGCAAATGTAAGAGCTGCGTTAAACAATGCAATGGCAAGTAATACTCTTACTATTGGTGATGGTAGTACAACAACAACTATTCCTGGTAACTTAGTAGTAACAGGTACTCAAACAATAAGTAACGAGACAGTACAAGTTGTAGAAAATAACACGATATTATTTGAAGGTGCTACTGCCGATGATTATGAAACAAAACTTACAGTTACAGATCCTACTGCTGATAGAATAATAACTTTACCTAATGCAACTGGTACTGTAGCTTTGACTTCTGATATTACAGGTACAAACTCCAATACAAATACTGGTGATCAATTAGTATTTAAAACAATAGCTGTGTCTGGTCAATCAAATGTTGTTGCTGATACTACAACCGATACTCTAACTTTAGTAGCTGCTGGTGGTATGACAATAACTACAAGTGGTGATACTATAACTTTAAACTCAGCTAACGATAACGATAATACGCAATTATCAACTGAACAAGTTCAAGATATTGTAGGTGCTATGTTTACCGGTAACACTGAGACAAGAATTGCTGCTACTTACCAAGATGGTGATGGTACTATAGACCTTGTTGTTAACGATATGACGGCAAATACAAACACACAAAACGTGTTTACCTCTTCGTTTGTAGATTCTGATGCAAATGCAAAGCTACGACTTACTAAATCAGGTGCTGCAAGTGGAACTCAGGATATAACGTTTGTTGCTGGTAGTAACATTACTCTTACACCTGATAATGCAAATCAATTAACAATAACAGCTACCAATACACAAACTGCTGCTAGAGTTGCTGGTTCTGGTATAACATTAGCTGGTAATACTTTTAGCACAACACAATTTACTGGAGCTCTTGCTGCTGCAACTTCTGGAATAACAAAATCATCTAACACTTATACTATAACACATGGTTTAGGTAACAACAGAGTTAACGTTATAGTAACTACAGTTGCTTCTCCATATGAGCAAGTATTCCCTGAAATAAATTACGCTAGCGCAGCTGGTGACGGTACTGTTAAAGTTATATTTGGACAATCAGTTTCTGATTCAGACTACAACGTAACAGTTACAAGGTAGTAAATAATAAATTAAATTAAATTAAATGGCGATAAAGTTTTTTAATAGCATAGAGGTGGATGGTGAGGTACAAGGTACCTCGCTGGACATCAATGGTAACGCTGATATAAGTGGTAATTTAACTTTATCTGGTGGCGCTTTAATTGGAGATCCTAACTGGGATATATATGCTGAGTATACTAACAGAGGTAGAATAAACTTACTTTCTGCAAACTCAACTGATACTACTACGCAAATAGCGTTAATGACTAATGGTAACAATAGGTTAACTATAGATAAAGCAGGTACATCAACTTTTGCAGGTACTGTAAATATTGTTGGTACAAACTCTACAAACCAAGAATCTGTGTTGTTAAGAGGAATAACAGCTAATGGTGGTGACTTATTAGGTAGTATAAGAACTGCTAATACTGGTGGTTACAACCAAGAAATGAGGTTTTATACTTCTAACGCAAATGGAACAACAGACGAGGATTTAACGCTAACTTTAAAACCAGATCAAAGCGCAACTTTTGCAGGCGCGGTAAGTCTTACTGGTGGTTCTTTATCTATAACTGCCGATGGTAGTAATGCTACTGTTATGTCAGAAAGCGGTAGTGGTGATTTTGAAATAAATACCGTAGCTGATATAGTATTAGATGCCGGCGGTGGTGATATACAATTGAG
>Ga0208767_1001464_pt1 | contig 18744 bp, 24 predicted proteins | sample VirMetDEL_Mar_21_FD_184514 | JGI IMG/M metagenome (GOLD analysis project Ga0208767, IMG submission 184514) | Aqueous microbial communities from the Delaware River and Bay under freshwater to marine salinity gradient to study organic matter... | ecosystem: Environmental > Aquatic > Marine >... | reverse complement strand
CAGAACCACGTATTGAAACTAGAGATGATGGCAAGACCAATACCCTCTCGACAGTTCAGAAAGATAATGTTGTGGTCAATCATGAGCAGATGTATTGGAGAGCCTTAACACCTCTTGAATGTGAAAGGTTGCAAACTGTGCCAGATAAATATACTGAGTATGGTTCATTCTTAGATGACAGATGGGCAGACTCCCCAGAGGAACATTGGCAAACTTTAGATGTTAAGCCAATCAGTAAATCACAGAGATATAAGATGCTTGGAAATGGTTTCACAGTAGACGTTATATCCACAATTTTGAAAGGAGTAAGTAATGAAACATAATGATAAAGAACTAAGGGCAAAATATTTAAAGTTTGCCAATGTGTTAGCTGATATAGAGTGTACTACATCAGATAAGTGTCCGATTACATATGAACAAGTATGTGAGCTTGACAGTTTATTGTATGCATTAAAGCATGACTATGGTTTTGAATATAAGAAGATTAAGAATCACAATGGAGAGTATTTCCAGAGTTCTTATAATGGTTTAGTTTTTAAAGAGGACAACCCAGATGATTAAACTTATTCAATATGCAGTAGTGTTTGAACCCTTTGAAACAGAGGGATTAGAATATGTTAAGCAAGGCTGTGGTGCTATGTGGGATGACAAGAGTCCTATCAAACTATTCGATACCCATGAGGACGCACAGAAGGAAGCAGACAAGTGGAACACAGGACAGGTGGTGCAGTATGGATAAACAATACATGGAGTTTATGTTTGGTGCTGAATTTATGGCATCCAAAGATAAAGGTACAATAAAAGAATATGATGACCATGAGTGTGACCATTGCGAAGGCAATGAGGAGTACTATGAGTTTTATCAAGATGGTCACAGATATCATGGCTACGAGTGTGGTATCTGTGGTAAATTATTGCAAACTGGATAAGGAGAATATAATGAAAGCATATCATAATAAAGGCTTTGGCATGGCATTCTTTGTAGTGTTCTTGCTGTTGATACCTCTGCCCATACTAGGACTGTGGGCAGTCGATGGTCAAGATTGGGTGGACAGATTTACTACCAAGTATTTCTCACCTTGGCAGTCTGAGTGTTGGGAAACAGCCAAGCATGAACGAGTGTGCAAGGGCGATAACAACTGTAAATGGTTTAGGAATTTTTGTCATGAATGAGGGACACGCATTATTTTTATTAATGATATGTGGAGTAGTGGCAACATTAGCACTTAACATGGTGGTACAAGGATTTATTGGATGAAAAAATATGAAAGGCAAAAAGGTAGTTTGACTACCACCAAAAAGACTAAGCGTGAGCTACTAACCGACTTGTTGGTAGCTCTCATAGTGATAATAATTATAGGGGGGATGCTCGTGTATGCCCACTTTGATATAATGAGGATAGTAGAATGATATTAGAAACAGCATTTATGTGTATGGCATTGAACATCTACCACGAAGCAAAGTTTCAATCTATGGTAGGGCAAATAGCCGTAGGGCAAGTTGTGATGAATAGGGTGGCAGACAGCCGTTTTCCAGACAATGTATGTGATGTAGTGACCCAAGCTGTCACATACAAAGGTACAGATAAGCCTGTGCTTCACAAATGTCAGTTCAGTTGGTATTGTGATGGTAAAAAAGATGAGCCTAAGTATGATAGCAACGAGTGGTGGTATGCACAGGAATATGCGTCCATTGTTTTATCTGGGACGATAGTTCTGGACGTTACAGAGGGTGCGACACACTATCATGCAACCTATGTGCGTCCTGCATGGGCGAAGACTAAAACCAAAACAACAAGAATTGATCGGCATATATTTTACAGATGGGAAAGGTAGGGTAGTTTATGAGATATGTACAGAAACGTAAATTGGCAGATGGCAAAACACATTACCGATTTAATCCACCACAAACTTTAGTTGACGAGGGAGTGGTAAAACGCAAGGAACTGGGTACAGATTTGCGTGTAGTGAGGGTTGCTGCGAATCAGTTTAATGAAAAAATAAATCATTATAGGTCTAGTCAAGAGAAAATTAGAAATATTAAGAGAGCAAGCACATTGTCAGATTTAATAGACAGCTACTATTTATCTAATGATTTCAATATGTTAAGAGATAGTTCTAAAGTTGATTATAAATATTTTTTAGAGATTTTGCGACAGACATCTGGGTCAAAAAAGTTTATGTCGGTTACAACTAGGGATGCAAAAAACGCATACGAGAGTTGGGTAAAACGAGGAGTGACTTTGGCGAATCATGTTTGCTCTTGTGCATCGGTTGTGTTTAATTATGCTGTTCACATGGAGTACACCACGTTTAATCCGTACAAATCTGTTAAAAAACGTCTGCCAAAGAAGAGAAAGGTGGTCTGGACAGATGAAGAGGTGATAAAAATGCTTGACTTCTGTTATAGTGACTTCAAATATCGTAGCATTGGACTAATCGTGCAGATGGCATACGAGTGGTGTCAGCGTATTGGTGATATGCGAGAGTTGAAATGGGAAAATGTGTTCTTAGATAGGTCGGAGTTGTTTTTAGAGCAATCCAAACGTAGGTCGCAAGTGTTCTTACCTATCTCTGAAGACTTAAACACCATGTTGAAGCAACAAAAGGAAGAGTTTGGCTTCCAACCCTATATATGTCCCAAAATAAAGCCTGTACAGGGCGTGTATGTACCTTATGGGAAGTATGAGATAGGAATGTTGGCAAGGCGTGTCATGAGGAAGATAGGGCTGTCTGACGAACTGCGACTTATGGACTTACGAAGGACAGGAGTTACACAAATGGTCGATGCAGGTGTAGATATCAGCCAGATTATGTCTGTTACAGGACATACAAACATAAGTTCGGTACAGCCTTACATAAAAAATACGTTCACAAGTGCAAACAATGCATTGACAAAAAGAACGAATCATGTTAAAAGCACTTTAAGTGCAGACATTGAAAGTGATATAATATGATAAATGATATATACAGTTTAGTGTTACAGTTAGAGTTACGTGATGGAGAAACTAAGCGTATGAATTGCCCTAATTGTGATGGTTATAAAACTTTTACTGCCACTAACAATATGGGTAGTCTTGTATGGAATTGTTACAAGGCATCCTGTTCCGTATCTGGTGGAGTTCGTGTCCAGTTGACATCGGAAGACATTAAAAAGTCTTTAGGTTATGCTGTAAAAGAGTTGGACAATGCTGACTTTGTAATGCCAGAGTATGTTGTGCCGTACAGTGGACAGCGTGAGATTACTAGGTTCACAGAGAAGTTTGGTATTGATGAATGGGAATTACATTACGATGTAAAAGATAATCGTGCTGTCTTTCCGATTGTTCATAATGGTATCACAGTTGATGCTATTGGCAGGTCTTTAAGAAATAGCTTGCCAAAGTGGAAAAAGTATGGTACAAGTGGATTGCCTTTTTCTCATGGGTTAGGGAAAACGGCAGTTGTAGTTGAGGATTGCGTAAGTGCTTGCGTGGTCGGTGGAGATGAATTTGTGGGTGTTGCTGTGTTGGGTACATCTCTTTCGGAAACACATAAAAAGTATTTATCGCAGTTCTCAACTGTTATCGTGGCACTAGACCCAGACGCATTGCCGAAAACTGTAGCCTTTAGTAAAGAGTTAAGAGGTCATGTTGACAACGTAAAAATATTACGCTTGACAGATGATCTAAAGTACAGTAGAGAGATAGACATACACAATTTAAAAAGAATGGGAGACACAGCATGGAATTAAGTTTAGTTAGAAGTTTGATGGACAGAGCCTTCTATGAAGAGCATAGAGGTGCTAGATGCCCAGATAGATTATTCAGTAAAGATGTTCGAAAGATTAAGACATCTATCGACAAAGCGATGTACAACTACGAGAGAACCGTCACACCAGATGAGATCGAAGCGTTGTTCATGGCTAACAATCCTACCCTAACAACTGCACAGAAAGGTGCATACGGAGATTTATTCAAGAGGATTAAGAAAGAAAATCCTTTGGGTAATGATGTAGCACAGGAAGTCTTATCAAAGTTATTCCAACAAGTTGTGGGCGAAGATATTGCCAATCTTGGTTTTGATTATGTAAATGGTTCGCAGACAAGCCTTGAGCCATTACGTAATATCCTTGAGAGTTATGGCGATGACTTCACTCCCAACCTTAACATAGAATGGGATGACATGGATGTAGACACTTTGCTACAGAAGAACGACATGGAAGCCAGATGGTCTTTCAATATATCGTCCCTTACTAGGGTCGTTGAGGGTGTCAATGATGGACACCTTATCGAAGTGGGTGCTAGACCCAACACAGGTAAAACGTCTTTTCATGCGAGTTTGATTGCAGGAGTAAATGGTTTCGCAAGGCAGGGTGCTAAGTGTGTCGTGCTTTGCAATGAAGAGGGAAGTCACCGTGTGGGTCTACGCTACCTCACTTCAGCTACTGGTATGGACAAGTATCAGATAAAAGAGAACCCTAGTAAAGCAAAAGAGTTATATGCACCAATACAAAAGAATGTAAAGCTACGTGATGCCACTGGCAAAGATATGTCTTGGGTTGAGAGTGTATGCAAGTCTTATCAGCCAGACGTTGTTGTCCTTGATATGGGTGATAAGTTTGCTAAGACAGCAGGGTTTGCTAGGACAGATGAAGCATTGAAAGCTAATGCAGTTCATGCTCGTATGATAGCGAAACAGCATAAGTGTGCCATATTTTATATGTCACAGTTATCTGCCGAAGCAGAGGGCAAGGTTGTACTTAACCAAGCCATGATGGAAGGCAGTAGAACAGGTAAGGCAGCAGAAGCCGATTTGATGATTTTGATAGCAAAAGATGCACCTGTAAATAAGAAAGGTGGAGATGACGATGGTGGTGAGGAAAGCACACTGCGTCACATCAATGTTGTTAAGAATAAATTGTCTGGTTGGCATGGTCGCATTGTCTGTGATTTAGATTACAAAACAGCGAGGTACACAGCATGATTACACAATTACTATCCTTCCTTTTTGGAAACTTAGATGTTAAAGACATCAAAAGAAAAGAAGAACTAAAAGAAACAGCACTAGAAATATCTAGGAACGCTTTACGACAGTACAATAAACAGAAAGACGGATATGTTTATGTTATATCTAATCCTGCTTGGAGAGGTTGGTACAAGGTTGGTATGGCTGTTGATTCGCAAGATAGATGTGGTAGTTATCAAACATCTAGTCCTCATAGAGATTACAGGTTAGAATACAGCAAGTATTTTTTAAATCGTAAAGTTGCTGAAGAAATAGCACATGATGTAATAAGTGAGATTTCTCTTGACAGAAACGGAGAATGGTTTAGAGTAAGTGTTAATAAGATTCGTAAAATAATCAAGGGAATAGATTATGAAATTAGTGCTTGATGTAGAGAATACTGTAACCAAACGGAACGATAGGCTACACTTAGATCCTTTTGAAACCAATAACTCCCTTGTCATGATTGGAATGAAGAGTGAGCTTGGTGAGCAGGTAGTTACGTTTGACCACAGTGAAACAGAACCCACACCAGATGGGCAAAAGATTGTTCAAGATATGCTTGATAAGGCTACAGTTCTTGTATGCCACAACGTGTCGCACGATCTCCTCTGGTTGTGGGAGTCTGGTTTCAAGTATGACGGTATTGTTTTTGATACAATGTTGGGGGACTACGTTTTACAGCGAGGTCAAAAGAAACCGTCATCACTTGAGATGTGTGCAGAGAGGTATGGACTAGAAACAAAGAAGCAAGATACATTAAAAGAATATTTCAAAAAAGGGTTCTCTGTTCGTGACATACCTCATGCCGAGTTATCGGAATATCTAGTGGCAGACTTACGTGCCACAGATGAATTATCAGATAAGATATTCGGCAGATTATATGGTAAAGATAGTGGGTTGATGAATACTGTTAGCCTTACAAACATGGTGGCTGTTTGCTTGTGTAAGATATACAGGAATGGGTTTGCTGTTGACTATGTAGGATTAGAAGAAGTTAAACAAGAGTTTGAGAAAGAGAAGAGACAGCTTGTACAGGATTTAAATGTACAAGTTCGAGAACTCATGGGCGATATTCCAATCAACTTAAATAGTCCAGAGCAACTGTCGTGGGTGATATACAGCCGTAAGCCAAAAGATAAGAATGATTGGTCTAGCTGTTTCGATCACAAGATGGACTACAATGGTTTTAAAAGCAAAGTTCTTGACAAAGCCGAAACAATATATAAGAAGAAAGCATTTAAGTGTGAAGCCTGTGACGGTAAAGGTGTAATACAAAAGATGCGAAAAGATGGTAAGCCATATGCCAGACCTACAAAATGTTCCACATGTAACAATCTTGGGTTTATATACAAGAATGTTGGAAATGAAGTAGCTGGTCTAAAGCGACAGCCACCTAATTCACGTTGGGTTAGTCACAGTGGTTTCACCATAAACAAATCAAACGTAGAGATACTTGAGAACATGGCTAGACGAGAAGGTGACAAGACAGCAGAGAGTTTCTTGAAGAAGATACGCAGGTTGTCTGCTGTAGAAACATACCTCTCTAGCTTTGTAGAGGGCATAGCAGACCACGTTAAGAGAGATGGTAAGCTACACGTTAGATTACTACAGCATCGAACCTCTACTGGACGCTTCAGTGGAGCAGACCCTAACATGCAGAACATGCCCAGAGGTGGTACGTTTCCTGTTAAGAAAGTATTTATATCTCGTTGGAACGAGGGTAAGATACTTGAAGCAGACTTTGCACAGTTAGAGTTTAGAGTTGCAGCATTTTTGTCGCAGGATAAAACTGCCATTCGTGAGATATGTAATGGTGTGGACGTTCATGCCTATACAGCTAAGATTATATCGGAAGCAGGACAGCCTACGACAAGACAAGAAGCTAAAGCACATACCTTTGCACCTCTTTATGGTGCTACAGGGTACGGTAGAACAAAAGCTGAAGCTGAATATTACGAGCAGTTTACCAAGAAGTATGACGGTATAGCTAACTGGCATAGTAATCTTGCCCAAGAAGCTATAGATACTTTGAGGATAAAAACACCATCTGGCAGAGAGTTTTCTTTTCCAGATGTTGAAAGAAAGGGCAATGGTAAAGTTACGTATGGGACACAGATTAAGAACTATCCTGTACAGAGTTTTGCTACTGCCGACATCGTTCCTTTGGTTCTGATACGAATAGAGGAAGCCTTGCAAAATATGCAAAGCTGTATTGTAAATTCTGTGCATGACTCTATCGTAATAGATATTCACCCAGACGAGCAAGACCAAGTTTTAAAGGTGATGAAAGATATTAACAAGAACTTAAAAAATATAGTTGACAATCACTTTAATATAGACTTTAATGTACCCTTGTTATTAGAATCAAAAATAGGAAATAATTGGCTTGACACTAAAGATGTCATGTGATATAACTATAGTTCTTTAAGTAAGATAGGAGATAAATATATGAGTGCAAACATTACAACAATAGATACAGATAACTATGCAGTTATGGCGAAAGCTATGGGTATGGCATCTGAAAGTGATACAAAGAAGAAGTCCAGTACACTGGCTCGACTACGTATCAATCATTCACCCTTGATGGGACAATCTGAGATCAATGGCAAGTCTGTCAATGTCGAAGTTGTTGAGGGTGGTACATACAAACTTGAAGTCCCAGATGGTGAAACATTTTATTCCACCACAGCGAGTGTTCGTCCGTTTATGCAGAGGTATATGTATAAGCGATTTGTCATGGGTTCTGGTGATACACCAAACAAATACATTAAGACAGTTATGAATGACAATCTTAATGTTGACCTCAAGGACAATGACGGTGGTTTCAACTGTGGTAAACCTGCAGGTTACATTCAAGACTTCAAGGCTCTGGATCAATCTACACAGGATCTTATCAAGCAGATCAAAAGAGTGCGTGTTATCTTTGGTACTATTGATATGAAAGATGCTGTAGATTCAAATGGTGTTCCTGCTGAGTTAGGTACTACTCCTTTCATATGGGAAGTAGAAAACAGAGATGCTTTCAAAACTCTTGGCAACTGTTTTGTGAAGCTGTCTAAGATGAAAAGGCTACCACCACAGCATACATTTGAAGTAGCTACGGAGCAGAGAAAGTTACCCAACGGTAATAGTTTCTATCTTCCCTCTGTTGCTGTCAACTTGACAGATATAATAAAGCTGTCTGACGAAGATCAGCAAACATTTGCAGACTTCATGCAGTGGGTTGACAACTACAATGATTACATCATCGGTGCTTGGGACGAGAACTCTCGTAAGAAAGAGGATATGGACGTTGATGTTGTTGACGAGATCATTGAAACAGAGGAGATACCATTCGAATGAACCATCCCTCTGAAATGGCACTGCATCAATACTTGGAAGATGCTATCAATGGAAAGACCTCTATGTCTGCTAAAACCATAGCAGGTATTAAGAAAGACATAGGGGAAGCATTGAACCGTCAGTTCGGTAAGAAGACAAAGCGTAGGAAGTTTCAATTAAGAATGTCTAATATAGGTAGACCGTCCTGTCAACTATGGTTTGAAAAAAATAAACCAGAGAAGTCAGACCCTCTACCTACGACATTTGTAATGAATATGATGCTAGGTGATATTGTTGAAGCTGTGTTTAAGGGATTAATGAAAGAAGCTAAGATTGATTTTCAAAACTCAGATAAAGTTTCATTAGATGTTGCCAATACTAAAGTTAGTGGCACATATGATTTAGTATTAGACGATGCCGTAGATGATATTAAGTCTGCTTCTGATTGGTCTTATCGAAACAAGTTTGAATCGTTTGATACCCTCGCAGAAGAAGATCCATTTGGTTACGTAGGGCAACTAGCAGGATATGCTAAAGCACTAGGTAAGAAAGCAGGTGGATGGTGGGTAATAAACAAAGCTAATGGTAGTTTTAAATATATACCTGCCAGTGGCTTGGACGTTGATAAAGAAGTTGCAAAACTTGAAGACAACGTCAAAACTGTAACACTTAATAAATTTAAAAGGTGTTATGAACCAGAAGAAGAAACATTTAGGGGTAAGCCTACAGGTAACAGAGTGCTTGGTAAAACGTGTTCTTTTTGTAGATATAAACACTCCTGTTGGGAGAACCTACAAGAGTTACCATCTCTGTTGTCTAAGGCTAAAGAACCTAAGATTGTTTCGTATGTTAGCATAGGAAAGGAGCAAATAGCATGAATGATAAATCAAATCCTACACTAGAGGAAATGGCTAGTGAAATATCTGAGATGGAAAAGCAACTTTTGGATATGAGAAAAGCATACCGTGAAAAAAAGTATGAAGGCTTGAAGATAGCTATGGATGCCAGAAAGTCGGCAGACGAAGCTGTCAGTGAAGAGTTGAAAGCTCTCGGCATGAAAACTTTTCCGTTCAACAGGTCTACATCTATTTGGTGGTAAGTGTTTAAGTCTAATAAATATAATTTAGCACGTAGGCTAGGTTTTCGTAGTGGTCTTGAAGTAAAGATCGCAGATGAGTTGAAAGAACTCGCCATTCCGTTTATATACGAAGGTATAAAGATAGAATGGGAAGACCTAGCTTATCGTATGTATACACCAGATTTTGTGTTGCCGAATGGTATTATAATAGAAACTAAGGGCAGATTTACTGTAGCTGATAGACGGAAGCATTTGTTGATAAAGAAACAACATCCTAAATTAGACATTAGATTTGTTTTTGAAAACGAAAACAATAAACTGAGAAAAGGATCGAAGACCTCTTATGGTAAATGGTGTGAGAAGAATGACTTTCTTTATTGCAACAGAGTTATACCAAAGAAATGGCTAAGTAAAAGAGGTACAAAGACGCACCCAACTCTCATACAATTTAGGAATAAAAAAATATGAACAGAGAACCACTAAACTTTTTAGGGTACAGGGATGAAGAGATTAGTATCCGTATATCACCAGAGATTGAAAAGAATAAATGGACAGGCAACTTGCATTTGACTATTGATGCATTTGATAGCAACCCTTTAGATGACGTTGATTATTTCTCTCTTATGAATTTTGTTCGAATGATAATGGCAACTCCTGTTCTTATAGAAGAAGATGAAGAAGCAAGAGATAAACTTTGGGAAATAGCACAAAAAGATCTTGACCCACCGAAAAAAAATGGTAAGATAATTGGCAGAGACGGAAATATAATAAAACTTCACTTTAACAAAAAAACAGATGGGAGTGCATAATATGGCAAAATGGGAAATGAATAATTGTAAGGATAAAGATATGGTCAACAGCCCACCACATTACAACAAGTATGGTGTAGAATGTATTGAAGCTATTCAGTCAGCTACAGGCGAAGGCTTTGAGTATTATCTACAAGGAAATATAATGAAGTATCTTTGGAGATACCGATACAAGAATGGTGTGCAGGACTTAGAGAAAGCACAGTGGTATCTCAATAAGCTGATAGAGATAAAAAAGGGTGACACAACGTCCCCAGATTTATTTACTTCTTTTGGTATAGAGTTGAGTAATGGTTGTTAAAATATTTCTAACATTAGATTTGGATGAAGAAGATTATCCTGTACCTGCTGACGGTGATCCTAGTGAGGAAATACAAGAAGCTGTAGAAGAGTTTGTTCACGATATTGATGGACTTAAAATAAAAAATATTAAAGTTATAATGGAGAATTAATTATGGATGATTATCAAAAATTTATTGCAGTTTCTAGGTACGCTAGATGGATAGATGAAAAGGGACGCAGAGAAACATGGGACGAAACTGTGCAAAGATACGTAGACTATATCACTGAGAAAGTGAAAGGTCACTTGCCTAAACAACAAATCTTTGAAGCTATAAAGAAACTAGAAGTTATGCCGTCTATGAGAGCCTTGATGACAGCAGGACCTGCTCTCGAAAGAGACAATACAGCAGGATACAACTGTAGCTATCTTCCTGTTGATGATCCAAAAGCTTTTGATGAAGCTATGTACATTCTTTTGTGTGGCACTGGTGTTGGCTTCTCTGTAGAAAGACAATACGTAAGTCAGTTACCAGAGATACCACAAGGCTTAGATCATGTTGACACTGTAATAAAAGTACAAGATAGCAAAGAAGGATGGGCAAGAGCCTTACGTAAGCTTATAGGTCATTTGTATATGGGCGAAGTTCCTATGTGGGATATGTCAAATGTAAGACCTGCAGGTGCTAGGCTAAAAGTGTTCGGTGGTAGAGCCAGTGGTCCTGCTCCACTCGTAGATTTATTTAACTTTACTGTTGCCCTGTTTAGACAGAATGAAGGCAAGAAGCTGTCTAGTTATGATTGTCACAATCTTATGTGTAAGGTTGGAGAAGTTGTAGTCTCTGGTGGTGTTAGACGTTCTGCTATGATTAGCTTGTCTAACCTCTCAGACCAACGCATGAGACATGCTAAGTCTGGTAAATGGTGGGAAACAGCACCACAGATGGCTTTGTCAAACAACTCTGTTGTATACACGGATAAACCAGATGGTGAAACATTCCTGCGTGAGTGGACATCTCTCGTGGAATCAAAGTCTGGTGAACGTGGTATATTCAACAGGCTATCGGCAAAAGATCAAGCATCAAAGTATGGTAGGCGAGATCCTAACTATGACTTTGGCTGTAATCCTTGCAGTGAAATAATATTACGTCCTTATCAATTTTGCAATCTGACCGAAGTAGTTATTCGTGAGAAAGATAAGTTTGACGATTTGAAGAGAAAGGTTATGCTTGCTACCATACTTGGCACAGCACAAGCTACGCTTACAAAGTTCCCTTATCTACGTAAGATTTGGAATACAAATACGGAAGAAGAGAGATTGTTAGGTGTCAGTTTAACAGGTATCATGGATAACCCACTAACTAATGGAAAGAAAAATGGACTTGAAAAAACCCTCCAACAACTCAGAGAAGTTGCCGTTGAAACAAACAAAGAATGGTCAACAATCTTTGGTATCCCCCAAAGCACAGCCATCACCTGCGTCAAACCAAGTGGGACAGTATCACAGCTTGTTGACTCAAGCAGTGGTATCCACCCTCGCCATAGCAGTTATTATATTCGTACCGTTAGGGGTGATAATAAAGATCCTCTCACTAACTTCATGGTAGATAGTGGTATACCAAGTGAAGCAGACTTTATGAAGCCAGATACACAGACAGTGTTTAGCTTTCCTATGAAGTCACCTAAGAACTCTGTTATGAGAAATGATATGACAGCCATAGAACAGCTAGAGATGTGGCTTCTCTATCAGCGACATTGGTGTGAACACAAGCCTTCTGTCACAATATCTGTGCGAGATGATGAATGGATGGAAGTGGGTGCGTTTGTCTTTAAACACTTTGACGAGATGTCTGGTGTTTCGTTTTTACCACACTCCGATCATACTTATCAGCAAGCACCATATCAAGACTGTACAGAAGCTGTATACAATGATTTTAGCAGTAAGTTCGGACATATAGATTGGAATAAATTTATTGATTATGAAAAAGAAGATAACACTAAATCTTCACAGACCTTTGCCTGTTCTGGTGATAGCTGTGAGATTGTGGATATAGGAGCATAACATGAAACATCTATCACGAAAAGAACGTGGTCTTGGTAAACATGATGCACCACTGAAGATACAGTGGATGAAAGGCTACGATGCTTTTGCATATGGAAAGCTACGCAACCCTTACGGCTCTGATACAATGCTGTACAGAGAATGGGAACGTGGGTTCAATAAAGCCTACTACGAAAACTTAGATAGAGGAATACATGAGGTTAGAAGAAGAAGCAAAGGATTTTATGGACAGAAGAAACAGAGATCCGAAGACAATGTTCGAAATTCTCACAGAGATGACGTACAGGCTAAGAGAGTGTGAGAAAAGTCTGAAGGAGATAAAAGAGGTGATACGTAAGTTGCCTGTTAAGAATTAGTCTGGGAAAGGATTTATCGTTGCCCCACCTGCTTCTAATGCAAGTTTGTGGAGAATGGTAAAATTGTACATATCGTCATTCTCTGGAACTCCGAAAGGTTCACCTGTTTCTGGATTTATCATTTCGTGATAAGTATTTTTTGCAACTCTTTGTATATATTTAGGTTGTCTATCAAACTTAAAAAACGATATGACATCTTTTGCTCTGCTACCCTCATCTAAATCTCTAACAAATCTGTCTCTTTCTTTTTTAAAAGTTTTAATTCTATCTTTTAACATTATTCTTTGAACTTGAGACAGAGTTAAATTTTCTGTGGCTTCTAAATTTTTATATTCATCACTTGTTATATAATCGTGTAAAGGAGTAGATATAAATCTAAAAGCTAAGTAATTGTTTAGATTATTAAATTCAGGATTTGTTGTATATCTCGATAATGTATTTTTTGGTATTTTTAATCTAACAAATTCTTCTTCAACTAATGTTGCTCTTTCTCTAGCTAATAAACCTGTAAGCTGTCTTCTTATAGCGTCAGGTCTTCTTATGACACCCTCTTTAAAAGGAGATGTTAAAGGCACAGGTCTTTCATAGTTAGGATTTATCTTCTCCATAAAGTCATAAATGTAATCATTTCCCGGTAGTCTTTTTGTTGATTGATTTATAAACATACTAAATAAATCTTTACTTTCAGAACTTTTTAGTATTCTTGCATTATCATCACCAAATAAAGCATTGTATGCGTCCTGTGGAACTGTTGCAGGTATTGTGTATGTTTCAAGTGCGTTAGCCACTAAGTTTACACCTAACTTGTGAAATCTTTCTGGATCGCCCTCATCAAATTCTTGTATCATTTTCTCAAAACTGTACGCAGCAAATCCTGTTTTAAATGCTTGCATACCTGTTACGTTTGCAACAGTTTCTCTAAACAATTTAGAATTTGACTCAGGTGTTACAGGTTCTCCTTTTAACTTTCTCGCTAATAAATCACCAAAGTAAAGATAAGGAGCTAAAGGAAATAAAGGTCTTAAATCAACAGTTCTACCGTCTTCAGTTTTCATGTCCCACCAGTTACCTCCTGCATGTTCGGACATTCTAAATGCAGTTGCACCCATTAAATAAGAAGTTCCTAGTAACCCTTTAGATATTTCTTCATATCCCTCTGTTAGCTCTCTAGCTGTTTTATTTCCTAACAAAGAAGCAAATTGCATCCTAGCTCGTGAATCAATCATAAGAAAAGCAGGTGAGTGTTCGTATGTAAATCTCATAGCGTTTACCATAAATCTTGGAAATGGTGCTATTGATGTTGCAAAAAATGGTACAGAATGTACTCCCTGAATAAACGCTTTTGCCAAAGGATTATCTGGGGATCTTTGATATGTAAAATAAAGAGTATTTTCTATTGCTCTTTGCATAGCATCTCTACCTTCTTTAGTTTCGTTAAATATCTTGGCGAACTCACCTCTTTCTATTATACCACGTAACTCAAAGTCCTCTTGTTTAAAATCTTTACCAAATCTCTTTTTATATTCTTCTGGACTAAACTTTTTTAACTGTGTTGCTAGGTCATTAAGTTCTCTTTTTAAGTTACCTGTTAATGCTGCTCTTTTAAACCAGTTATCAGATAGAGTGTTTATGTAGTTAACACCTCTTGATAGTTTAGCTAATTTTTGTAGTTTTATATCTTTTTTTGCAGCGTCTGCCAAGTCAAGTAGTGGTCTAAACACTGCATCTGACTGTTCTGCAAACTCAAACTTAAACATTTTTTGCACAGCTTTGGCTTCTGCAGAATTTAAAAATCCTCCCATAACACCCCATGCATCGCTATTAGGTGTGAGCCTTTCTACCCCTGTTATTTTTTGTAGTGATGTATCTATTCCTCTAACCACAGCATCCATAGGAAGTCTTATTACACCACCTAAAATATTTCTAACCGTAGTAGCAGGTTGAGATGTCATAAAAGCTAGTCTAGCTGAGTCTAATTCTTTTGCTACTTGTAAACCTTTACCAGTTAATGTGTTGTCAAAGTAGTCTCGCACATTCTTTTTTGATAATTTACTTATCTCTTCTTTTTGTTCTTTTGAAAATTTAAAGTAGTCAAAGTTTAGTGCTTCTTCCATACTTTCTCTAAAAGCGTTCATCTCCTTAGAAAGTTGACCTCTTTGCTGTAGTATTCTACCTGCTTCAGAAGCGTCTGCTACAAATATACTTGATAAATCACCATAGTTTAAGTTATAATCTTTTAGTATTTTAGAAAAAGACTTGTCTATTACTTCCTCTGAAGTACCTTTTTTAGCCTTTATCTTTGCTATTGCTCTTGCAACTGTTTCGGATATTCTTTCTTTTTCTAACTTTCCTGTTTTTTCATTAATCCTAGCAGGAGCTTTACCTGCTATTTTAGTTATCTCAATCAAAGCACCCATAACTTGTTTATACTTTTCAGACTTTATTCCTAGTCTTAGGTCATCATCTAAACCACTAGCTTGAGCTATACCTTTTACTTTAATATTTCCTTTTTCCACCATTATTGGATCAAGAGATTTTAGTTTAGCTTCTAAATCTTTTGTTATAGATTTATTTTTATCCATAGTTTCAGTGGCTAGTTCATCTGCCTTTTTTATTCTGTCTTCTATGGTTTTTTTACCCACCTCAAATATATCACCTGTGTTTCTTTCTGCGTATGCAACAGTTTGTCCTTTTATACTTAGAGGAACAAGAGCAGCAGGAAGTATACCACTTATGGCTGTTACTGCACCTGTTTGCAAGTAAGAATAATCATCTTTTAGTTGAGCATCTATTTGTGCATTTTGAGCTGCTATATCTTGAGCTGCACCTGCAGTTGCTTCAATAGCCACAGCACCTAACACTTGTCTTGTGCCTACTTGTTGTAATATCTTTGATATACCTAATTTAGTAGCTTGTGTTCCACCAACGGCAGCACCTTTACCAAGCACAGGAATGAGTAGCCCCAACCATGTGGAAGGAGCTTTTGCTATTCCCTCTAAAACATCTCCAACGGCAGTCATACCTCTGCCACCTTCTTGAAAAAAGTAAGGTAATGAATTTTTTGCAGTGAACAAAAGTCTATAGTCATTCATTTGTTGCACTCTGTCTTGATATGTTTCTTCATTTACACCTGCATAGTTTTCCATGTCGGCTTTTAAACTACTAACATACCCAAAGTCGTTTATAGCTGTGAGTTCATTTACATCAAACTTATTAAAATGTTCTAAAGCTAAATCTAAAGCATCTTCTGGACTTATATCATCTTTTCCTAAATGATTTTGTGCAAATCTAACTGCCGCATCATTTATTTCTTGGTTGTTTTTTATGCTCTCATATGACTGTTTCTCGCTTTTAAGCAAAGAAACTGCATCTTCATTAAGATCATCATAATGCTCTGCATTTTCTTGGTCTACAATTTGTTTGTTTTTGGGAAAAGTTTGTGGATATGTTTTTGTTTGTGAGTCAAAAGATACATATCCATCTGGTGCATTGGCATTTAGTTTACTAAAATCATCACTAAAAAAATCTAAATCAGGTTTTTCAGTTTCTACAATATCTAAATACCCCTCTGGCATAGATTCATTTTTTGGTTGCATTTTAAGACTTTCTAAATGTTTGGTCTACCTGCCTTTAAAATATCAAAGTAATCTTTATACTGTTGAACTTCTTCTGGCGTTATTGTGCGAAAGCCCATTTGTCCGTCTTTTGGCAATGCTATCTCAAAAGGTTTATTGTCACGTTTTTCTAATTGTTGTTTTAGATACTGAAAATAAGGTAATGTTGGATTGCCATCAACACCAAAGGCTTCAGTTTGAGTATAAACTAATTCTGGTTCTGTTGTTCTATATTCACTAAAATGTTTTTTTAGAGCAGATACAGTGTTTTCCATCCCTTTAGTTTGAGTTAAAGGATACAAAAACTTTTCTACGGTAGCTTTTCTTAAAATATTATATGCTTTTATTCTTTGACTTGCAGTGCCACCAGTTATTAATCCTTGGGCATCCATAGATAAATTTCCAAAAGTTTTATTTAACTTTTCAGATGTCAGAGCAAGAGTTGTAAGTGTTGCTGCAGCTTCATCTGGTGAGGTTTTAAATAATTTAAATGTTCTTGCTGTGTCAGCTTCTATTTTTTCTACAGTCTTGAAGTATTGTTCTAAATCAACACCTGCGTCTGGTTGTAATGCTTCGATAAATGCCTTTGATTTTTGTTTAGAATGAAACATATTTGTTAGCTCATTTTGTAACTTCTCCACTCTGTTATTTATTTGAGTTTTTTGTATCTCATCCATGTTTACATTACCATCTGCTTCAGTTTTTTCTAGCATGGCTTTTTGATACATTTCTTTTTTTTCTGCTAACAAAACATCAAAATCTTTTGGATCTGCTAAACCTTTTTGATTTACAAACTCAACAAAAAAGTCTAAGTTTTGATCCATATCTCCTTTGTAAAACTCTTGTAAATTTATCGTTGGCTTTTCGCCTTTCACACCCTTTTGCACATCTAATGAGTGAACAGGTTTGTTATACTTAACATTATAAAAGTCGTTTATATTCATAACCTGACCACTTTTTCTTCTTTCAGCTACAGTATCATAAAGACCTTTACCCATATTAAATGTATAGTCATTACTGGCTAAGTATGCCGTTGCTTCATCATTAAAGCCCATCTGTTTGAGAACCATACCTCTGTCTCTTCTAAGCTTTCTATCTTTTCTAAGTTGTTCTTGCCTAGACATTTCAAATCGTTCTTTTTCTCTGTCTCTTGCAAGAGAGTCTCTAAGTGCTATCTGCTCTTTTTCGTGCTTGTTTCTTCTGCCTTGTCTAACAGTTTCATCAGCAACATCTCCAATACCTGATAATATACCACCTAAATTAAACATTTACATACTCCTCGCCATTAACCCTCTAGGTTGAGGTTCTTCAACTGGTGCTTCTTCCATAGGTTGTTCAACTGGTTGCCCCTCTTCTTCTTTTAAATCTTTCATAGCTAATGCTGTAGCTATTTGTTCATTTGGTGCAACATCACGTTTTTCCATACCTGTTGTATATTTTACTTTATTTTTCTCTGCTATATATTTAAGCAATTCTACTATTATAGGTAACATTAATACACCCACATCAATACTATGTACACCTTCCATAACAGCTGCATTTTGCATTGCATTTGCAATCGTTGTCAGAGGTATACCCATTTCTATCACTTGTAATAGCTGTGGTATAAACTCTTCATCAAGTATCTTTTCTCTGTAGAAAGGCATGACCTCATCTACATTTGTAAGCTGTGCAGGTTTCTGCCAAGGTCTATCCCCTAGCTCATGTGTTAGCCCTTCTCCGGGAACAGGTGCATCTAAACTAGCTTGCTGTATCATCGTTTAATCCTTGTCTTGCTTCTCTTATCATCTTTACAAAGTCAGCTGCATTTTCTGCTTCTGTTTGTTGTTTTTCCTGTTGCATACCCATCATGCCAGATTTAGATAACAAACCTTTTTTCTTCTTCTTTTTAGGCTGTTTACCTACCATGTCTAAAAACATGTCCATGTTCTTACACGCATCTACTGCAGGATTTGTCGGACTATATCTCATTCTTTATCACCCAAATAAAAATTCACTACCAAACATAAATGCTCCTATCAACTTACCAAAGCCAACAGAAGAGTTATAATCATTCTGCATCTTTTGTATGTCAACATTATTATCGGCATTTAAGTGTGCGACAGCTAAATCTTTTACTCTGTCTCTCTCGTTTTCTGCACTTGTCCATGCGTACTGCATAGCGTCAGAGTAATACTGCCATAGGTTATTATATGCTGTGTTTGATATTCCAAGTAGGTTCTGTGCATTTATTTCGT
>Ga0208767_1001459_pt1 | contig 18791 bp, 24 predicted proteins | sample VirMetDEL_Mar_21_FD_184514 | JGI IMG/M metagenome (GOLD analysis project Ga0208767, IMG submission 184514) | Aqueous microbial communities from the Delaware River and Bay under freshwater to marine salinity gradient to study organic matter... | ecosystem: Environmental > Aquatic > Marine >... | reverse complement strand
CAAACCCCGACCTTGCAAGCGCCTATGCTAATTTTGCAGCAAAGGGGCGCGGCGGTGAGAACGTCATGCCGCTAGACGTTGACCTTAAAAACCCGTTTGATGCAACAAACATGGCTAGGCTACCGCGCAACGCGGAAGAAAGCGAAAAGTTTACAGAAAAGCTAATAGCTTCAGGGTATGATGGTGTCATTGTTAGGGGGGCGGACGACGAATTAACCGAGGTGGTTGTTTTTGACCCTAGTGTAATTCGAAGCCCATTTGACACCCTCCCCATGGACACAGCCTCCCGTATGAAGCGGGCGGAGGAAATGGGGTTTGATACGGATGCGTATCATGGGACCGCGAGTGATGTTCGGGAGTTCAGGAAAGACCGTTTAGGGGCAGTGACTAAAGCGCGTGGCGCAAAGAATGCGGTATGGCTATCCGATAGCCCTAAGACCGCTTCAGGCTATGCGCATCACGCGCAGACGGAGGAAATCACAAAACTCATAGATGCCTCTCAGGCTGCTGAACGCGCTGGCGATTGGGATGCGGCGCATGATTTGATGGTTAAGGCTGAGCAGTTGGAAGCGTCAGGCGGCTCCGGTGGCGCTAATGTTATTGCCGCCAAAATTCGCGGGAATCTAATGCGCTTTGACGCAGAGGGGGCAACACTGTCTGAATTAGATGATGGTCAATTAGGGGACCTTGTGCAAAAGGCTATGGACGGTGGTTACGACGGACTGAGAATAGACAACTTTTCTGACGAAGCAGATTGGGGCACATATAACCCAACGACACACTACGCAATTTTTGACCCTAAAAATGTTCGTTCCCGTCATGCCAAATTCGACCCCGCCAAGAAAGACAGCGCAGACCTACTTGCAAGCATAGGCGGGGCGGGGTTGTTGGGCGCTTTAGGATTATCGCAATCGGATGAGTTCAATGAGCGTTATTGACGGCTTCAAGGGCATATTCAACAAGGACGATGCCAAAGAGTTAATTGTTCGCGCAAACGAGGCAGCGGCCATTGCCAAGAACCCATTGGTACTGGAAGCCCTTGCGACCATGCGGACGGACACTGTGGCCAAGATCAGCGCCGCAGAGAAGACAGACTTGCAGACGTTGCAGAGACTCTCGATTGAGATTGAGTTGTTGGACCGCTTTGCAGATTGGTTCTTACAAACAATGAGCGAGGGCGAGATTGCCGCCCAGCGCTTGGAGGAATCCAAACCCAAGCCAAAAGGCTGGCGAGGATATGAGCGGAACACCGCTTAAACAGGCCCTTCGGGGCCTTTTTTATTAACCACTTGTGAGGAAACACAATGTCCGACGTCACCAACCCGCAAGGGAGTGAACCTAGTGCCAGTGATTTGGCAGCGCAACTGACGGCTAACACCGTCGAATCCCAGCTATCCAAAGTGGAACAGCCAAGGGAGCCAACGCCCGAAGAACTGACCGAGCAAGTGTCTGCTGCGGAACCGGAGGAGGACGAACCGGAACTAGAGGCAGAAACGGACTCTGAAGACGAAGATGATGCAGAGGCCGACGCCGAAGACCAAGAGGACGACGAAAGCGAATCCGCCGAATACGAGGACGATGAGGAGCCGAAAGGCCAACCTAAATACATCACCTTGAAAGACGGCACACGGATTACCGCTGAGGAAGCCGCCTTGGGTTACATGAGGCAATCCGATTACACCCAGAAGACGCAGGCAGTCGCTGATAAAGAACGTGAAGTGACCAAGCAGGCGGAACAACGGGTGGAGCAAGCCATTGGCCAAGTTGCCGAGCAGGCACAATTGCTTCAGCGGCTATTTATCGGGGAAACCCCGAATTGGGCTGAATTGTCAAAGACCATGGACCCCTATGAATACCAACAGGCGCAAGCCGAATGGATTCAGAAGACCCAGGCAGTTCAGAACGCCATGCAAATGGGCCATCAAGCCCGCGAGCAGAACAGACAGCGCCGCGTCAACGAAACCCTGAACGCTTTGCAGAGCGACCCGAGCCTGGATTGGGCTGACCAGGGGAAGCTGAAAGAAGGGCTTAACGTCCTGACAGACTACCTGCAAACCAACGGGTACACGGATGACGAAATCCAGTTCATGGCAATGTCGTCTCGGTTCATCACCCAAGCGGAGAAAGCCCGCAAGTACGATGAACTGATGGCCGGAGCCCCAGCCGCCAAGAAGAAAGTGAGCCAGAAGCCCAAACCGACAAAGGCCGGTGCCAAGCGCCGACCGAAGGCGGAAAGGGCCAAACGCGAAGCACAGCTAAGTAAGCGCATTGCTCCTCAAAACAACCTCACCGTCAAGCAGATGACTGAGGCTCTATTCTCATCGTAACTAGAGGAGGTTTCTGAAATGGCTGTTTCAGGAGCAACATTCACGCCCTTTGAACAGATTGGGCAACGCGAGCAGATCATCGACGCCATTTACAACGTGACGCCGAGTGAGACGCCGCTGTATTCGGCTCTGCCGAAAGAGAAAGCCACCGCTCTGAACTATGAGTGGCAAACTGACTCGCTGGTGACGCCTTCAACAAACGCCCAGCTTTTCGGTGACGAGGCAACGGACTCGACCATCGTTGCAACCACGCGGCTTAACAACCGCATCCAGCAGTCCTATGTCGTGAACCGCATTGCGGGTACGGACGACCGTATCTCCACAGCGGGCCGTGACAAGGAAACCACCTATCAGCGTATCAAGCGTGGCCTTGAGTTGCGCACGGATATGGAGGTGGTTCTCTGCACCAACCAAGCCGCCAGCGCGGGCGGGCGTGCCACGGCGGCAACTCTCGCGGGTCTGCCGACTTGGACGACCAACATCATCAACTTCTCCACGGCTCCGACCGGCGACGGCACGGACACCCTTGGGGAGCTTACGGACGCTTCGTCTGTGACGCTGACCTACAGCATGATTTCTACAATCATGACTCAGTGCTTCACGGACGGCGGCAACCCGAATGTGATGATGCTTCCCCCGGCTCTGAAGCGTGCGTTTAGCGCGTTGCAGTTCTCCACCAACCCCTCAACTGCGGACGTTCGCCAAAACATCCGTGGCGCACAGGGTGCCGTGGCCGTGGGTACGGTTGAGCAGTGGTTAAGCGACTTCGGCCTTGTCGATGTCGTGGTTAACCGCCAGTGGGCGCGTTCGGGTGATACCGTTATGACCCGCACCATTCACTTGCTGGACTACGAGAATATGTGTATCGCTGAATTGCAGTCGATCATGGTTCAGCCGTTGGCTAAGTCAGGTGACTACACGCGAGAGCAAATTCTCTCCGAGTACACCTTGAAGGTTGGCAGCCCCGTTTCTAACGGCGCTATCTACCAAGTCACACCGTAACGAGGGAGGGGCGGGGGAAACTCCGCCCCACTTTCTATGACTGATATGATTTTACAGACAGCCGAAAACGACAAATGGCGCGGCGAGTGGCGTCTCCTCAAACACAATACGGAATCTGGCGTTAAGACCTGGGTTCGTATTGAGGACGATGGCTCGATTACCGCCCGCGATACGGTAGACCCGGCTATGAGGGCTGCGATTGCGCGGCAGAACACAGCCGACCGTAACAACTGGCACTCCTGGCGGCAAAACGCCAATCCATTTATGGGCGCGATGGTGTCCCGCATGGATGAGCACGTTTATTACCAGCTTAAAAAGCAAGCAGGCGAAGACCGTGGCCTATATGACACCAAAAAAATGCTGAAATTGCTTGATGACCCAGACAACAGGGCAATCCGCACAGGCGGAGGCCGCATTGCAGGGACGTTTTTAGAAAATGGCCGTTGATACCTTAAACGAACTCCGCTCAGAAATAGCCGACACCATCCGCCGGAACTCTCTCCTGCAAACTGTTACGCGCTATTCGGCGGGAACCGTTGAGTCTGCCATTGACCGGGCTATTCAGAAGGCGGAAAAGCGCATTAACCGCCGCCTAAGAGTGATTGAGCTTGAATCCAGCACCACAATTACCCTTGCAAGCAGTGTTGCGTCGTCCACCTTACCCGCTGATTTTGCAGGCGTAAGGCTGATTTACAGGGATTCCAACCCCATTGTCCCGATCACCTTTCAAGACCCCTACACGCTCTTTAATACCCACCCAAACACGGCGCAAAACAGCCCGGAGAACTACACAATACACGGAATCGGGGCTAATGCGACGAATGCCAAGCTGATTACGTTCCGGCCTGTACCGTCTGGAAGTACAAGCATTGTTCTTTGGTACTACCGCACCCTTGAACCGCTGACCGATGCCAATCCGACCAATACAATTCTAACTAATTACCCGGATTTGTACCTGTACGGGGCCTTAATCGAACTTATGCCGTACTTGCGGGATGATGTGCGCGTGCAGACCTGGAAAGGGGCCTTTGACGAGGCAATTAAGGACATTGAGGACGACGACAGCGTGACGAGGTGGTCTGGTTCTCCTCTTGTGCCCGTAATTGGGACCACAGTCGTATGATTAGCGGGCTTCTGACCAACGACCCAAGGGATATTGAGATTTACATAGACGATACACGCACCGGGCCGCAGCCAAATGGGGCGTATACATCGTCTGCCTTACCAACCGCCTCCGACTTCGCGCCGGGGGCTGAGATTTACCTAACTGACCTAAAGCGCCCCGCCTGGACTGACGGCAGCGCATGGTCATATGCAGATGGGACGCTAGTGTAATGGCTTCATCACCCGATAGCATCCTGATTGGGATTGAACTACAGAACGCTGGGGAAAACCTCAACACATGGGGCGACCCTAAACTCAACACCGCCTTACAGGTCGTTGCACGCTCGGCTCATGGGTATCAATCCCTGTCTCTGGCCGATTCAACCACAATTTCCGGTACAAACTACGTTGCGACCAACTTTGACGAGGTTGCCAGCTTGAATATTGGCGGGACACCATCGGCTGCGTTTAACGTGGTCTTTCCCGCCCGCCAGAAGCGCCTCCTCGTTAAGAACTCCACTTCTCAAACGGCAACATTGAAGTTGGCGGCGTCTACTGGTTTTGCGTTACCCGCAGGGCGCACCGCATGGGCGGTTATTACCGGCTCAGACGTTGAGAACTGGTCAGCCAATTATATAGCGCCAATTACGGGCGAGTCCGGCCAAACGCTTGTTGATGTTGACTATCTCGATCAGGCTATTGCAAACATTTCTTCGGGCTTTTCCACAAACGGCACCGTGTTTGTTACGTCTGCCGATACAACAGCCAATTATCTCGCCAGCAAGTTAGAGGCCGGGTCTGGAATCACTCTAACCACGACCTCCGTTGCGTCAAATGAAACCATCCGCATCACCAACAGCCGTCCCATCTTGGACACCATCATTCTAGCGGACGGGTCGGTTAAATCTGCGGACTTTGATGTGTCTGCAAACACTAGGTACATCTTGGATTGCACCTCTACCGCCATCACGGCCTATGGGTCATCTGCCCCGACTGTGGGCGATCAAATCTTGTTTCAAAAATTCGGAAATACAAAAGGTTTTGACTTTAACCCAAGCGGAAAGAACGTCTTAGGAAACACAGGCAATGGAACATTATCAGCAGACTACGAGGGGCCACGCCTTCTTGTTTACACAGGTTCAGCAAGGGGGTGGTGCTAATGGTTAGTCTAATTCCAGAGGGCGGCGGCTACCCTCTCACAAATGGCACCGCTGAAAGCAATTCCATCCTTCCGACCTATACGGCAGACGGTGTTTTAGCACCTGCCTTTCCAGCCCCAAATGTCCTGTACGCAGCCCCGTTTTTTGTCCCTGCGGCAACAGACATTGATGGGCTTGCTTTTGAAAACAGTGGGACAGGCGATAATGGGGATAGTGCCCGCATGGGTATTTACAACTCCACTACTGCGGGACTTCCGGGAACGCTCCTAGAGGAGACCGGGGCAATGACCGTGGATGCTAACCGAGATGTTCGGGTGGGGGCGCTGGGCTCGACGGTGACATGCTTGCCAAGCACAAAATACTGGATTGCCTGGGTAAGCGATGCAGCCATCGCGATGTTGGGAATCAGTCCCACTTCGCGAACAATGGAACAGGGCTATACGCGCATGGGATTGGTTAGGTGGAACGCCGGGTTCCCGATCTACAGCGGGTCATCTTATTACCACGGCATCCAGGTGGCGCACACTTACGGCGCGTTGCCTAGCACCTACGGCACGCCCGCCACGACTACCATTCAACTCGTATTCGGCGCACAGGTGGCATAATGGTTGTTCATTACAAACACGACGGCACGATTGATAACGCGAAGTCAAATCCGACGCAGCATACTCCGCAGCCGGTTGAATCCATCACCCGCAAAGAGGCCCGTTTGGCCATTGTGCAGGGGCTTATGACGGGCGTCACCCCCAATATCTCAAGTGCTGCCGCTCGGGCGCGTATGCGTGACTTTAAACGGCAGGTGGAGGCCTTGGACGAAACCACGGGCACGGACAATGAAAAGGCGGCAAAATTACGCGCCAAGGGTGCGCTGGAAATCTGGCAGCAAGACGAGACGTTTTCCAAGCAAGAGTTGACGGTTATTCTTAATGACATGCAGGAAGGCACAGACCTAGCCAACGACGAAAAAAACGCCATTCTTGCACTGTATCCAGAGGCGTAAATGCTGTTTACCCTGCCGATTGTTCCCAATGTTGTTAAGGATGACACTCCCAAAGCAACGGAGGGGATGCTCATTGACTCAAACAACATCAGGAGTGTTCGCAATCGGGTTGAGACCGTCTACGGCAATGAGTTAGCGTCCGCGTCCACAATCACGGGCATAGCTCGCGGCATATTTGATTGGTCTGACAACAGCACGAACCCCTGGCTGGCGATCGGGACATCGACATCCCTGACAGCCATGGACCAAGATGGCTCTTTATCTGACATTACCCCAGACGGATTCACGGGCGGTCAGGTTGATGGTCTGGCCGGTCTTGGCTACGGGGTGGGGCTGTGGTCAGGGTCTACGTTCTACTCGTCCCCTGCAGGGTCGCAAGACAAGTTCCCAATGTCATGGTCGCATGACCAGTTCGGGCAAAACCTGCTTTCAAATCCGAGGGGGCAGGGGGTTTTTGAGTGGGCACCCAATTTCAGCGCGGCTGAATTAACATCGTCTTTTGACAACTGGACGGCGGGGACCGGGTGGACCGTATCAACAACCCGCGCCGTGGCGGCAAGTGCGAACACAACAAGCGTAAGCACGGGCATCAGTTTTGATTCTATTGCCGCATGGCATGAGGTTAAGACAGTCACCTCGTCCATGGTAACGGGTTATGTAAACCTGCTTATCAACAGTTCCGTGGTGCAATCAAGCATATCCACAGAAACCACGACCATTACTTATTACTACTCGGGCGGGGGTGGTACGCAGAACGTACAACTTCAAGCCTCCAGCGCGTTCTCGGGCGCTGTGGATGATGTCAGTATTCAGGTTCTAACAAAGGGGTATCAAATCCCCAACGCGCCAACGTCCTGTAACTATATGTTTGTGACGGCGGAAGGCAATGTTGTCGCTCTAGGTGTTCCAGATGCCAACGGCAATGTTGACCCGATGTTGCTGCAATGGTCCGACCGCAGGAACAACAATGTATGGACGGGGCTGCCTAGCAACTTCGCCGGGGATTACACCTTGCAGGGTGGCTCGTTTCTTGTATGCGGTGCGCGGTTCGTCAAAAGCAACATCATTTGGTCTAACACGACCGTCTACTTGATGTCTGCGGTGCCCGATACGTCTGTTGTATACAGATTTGATGAGATTGCCGGGGGTGATGGAATTATAGGGCCGCTCGCTTTCGGGATTATCCACGGCAGAGCCTATTGGATGTCGCCGCAGGTTGAATTTTTTGCCATGGCGGGTGGGCAAATCACGCCCCTTGAGTGTCCGGTCCGTAGGGATATTGCTGACAACATATCCGGCGCACAGATGGACAAGATCACATGCGATGTGAACTCGGCGCGTAAAGAGATTACATGGCGCTGGCCGGACAAGAGAGATGGCAATGAGGTTTCTCGCTATGTGCGTCATAACTACATGGATGGTACGTGGCAGGTAGGAACAACCGACCGCACCGCCTGGATTGATAAGAAAGCGTTTGGGTTCCCCATCGCGGTGGATACATCAGGGCAAATCCACTTTGAGGAAAAGGGGGACAGCAACAATGGTGGACCACGAACCGCATTCATTGAAACCGGATGGTTTGACATTGGAGAAGGTGACACCTTTACAGAAGTACAGCGGATTATTGCGGACTTTGAGGATTTACAGGGCACGCTACAGATTACGTTATACACGCGAGACTACCCGCAGGACTCATCTACTGAGGAGACCTGGGGTCCATTCAATGTTTCCTCCACTACAGATTGGGTTGAGCCGCTTGCAGTAGGGCGGCAGGTCAAACTTCGCATAGAAGCAACTGACGCACCCATGTTTTGGCGGATTGGTCAAATGCAACTCGAAATCATCCAGACAGGGATGGGCAGGTAAATTATGGTTTTTGGAATTGGTTTTAGCTCCCAAAAAGGCAAGTCCACGACGGACGAGAGCAGCAACTACAGTGGGAATTACAGCCGCCAGCCGACAGCGCCCGCGCCGTGGCTGCAAAACTACTACGGCATGTTGAATCAGTACGGCTATGGCACCGCCACGCCGGTTGCACAAAATTCGCCACAAGCTGCGCCGCAGAACGTCCCGCAGCAAAACCCAAGCCCGTGGTCTGCCCCCGCTCAAAACATAGGCGGCGTGAATTACGGCCAGGGCGGCTATACGCCATACGGCAACGTCACTCCGTTTGCGTTGGCTCAACAAATCCCCTCTGAGTATGGGTCTATGCCTCTGTATTCAGGGGGTGGTCAAAACCCACAAATGGGCTATTCAAACAGCGGCGGACGACAGGACGGGACAGCCGTACCGCCTGGCACACCCAACCCCGCAGGGAATCAGGGTTATACGCCCGACCAAGCCGTGGGTGCGGGCTTCATCAACCAAACTCTCGCCAACAATCCGACGCAACCTTATTTTGACGATGCCTACACCGCATCCGGCAATGTGGCGCAGGGGCTGGATGCGCTCGCGGGTGACCTTGCCAACCTCAATTCCGATTACTGGAACCAATACGCTGACCGTGGCTCCTACACCATCGGGCAGCTAGAATCCCAATACCCGGAAATGTACGGAGCCGTTGACCCTGTAACGGCGCAGCAAATCCAGGCCCGCCAGGGTTCTGAATTTATGGGGGATTACCTCAACCCGTACCTTTCGGATGTGGTTGATGCTTCTCTGGCTGATTATGACTTCGGGACGAATCGCGCTCTTGCGCAAATGCAGGGGCGCAGGGATGCTGGTTCTGCTTTCGGTTCCAGGGCGAACCTATCCGATGCTGTGTTCAATGCGGACGCGGCTAGGGGGCGTGGCTCTCTCGCCGCAGGCTTACGCTCTCAGGGCTTTAACACCGCTCTTGGGGCTGGAATGCAGGACGCCAACCGCTTCCTATCCGCCGATACGACCAACGCGGCAAACTTGCTAAATGCGGCGCAATTCAATAACGCGCAGGATATGTCCCGCAAGATGTTTGACGTAAACGCGGCGTACCAGGGCGACCAACAGCGTATGCAAGCCCTCAACAACATGCAGAATAACATGCTCATGCAAGGCAACTTTGGCCTAAGTGCAGCAGACCTTATGAACAACAACGCCAACCTTGCCATGCTTCAGAACCAGCTACAGACCGGCAATGCCAATCTGCTGTTTAACATGGGCGGCGCTCAGTTCTCCAACCCGTATGACCTTCTCGCGCTTGGCGTTAATCTGTTCGGTGAGCAGGGTTCGGAATCGGGTCAGTCCTCGGGCACGCGCACGACAAAAACTAAAGGCTCTGGGTTCAGCGCATCCGGCAGCTTTGACTTTGGCGGTTTCGGCGGTTCCGGCAAAGGTTAATACTGGAGATTAATAATGGCATTACCACCAATTCTACTAGCGGCCCTTGGCTTCGGCGGCGGCGGTCTGTTTGACTACATGCAAGGGAACAGAGACCGCGAGGCTGAGAAGCGCAATCAGGCCACGCTTGCACGCTTGCTCGATCTCACGGACTTCACCCAGGACATGGCTCGTTCCAATGGCATGAACCTCAACGTGACCGGCCTGCAGAACATAAAGGGTATGCGCCGCAACACAGGGACGCAACGCGACCCGTCTACGGGATTGCTTGCCGGTAAGGGATACAACCCGGACGGCAGCCGCAATAACCTGTATCAGCGCCAACAGCCTATGGGCACACCGCAAAGCGCAATGATGACACCACAACAGCGCCAAAGCGCGGGGCTGGCTGAGTATATGAAGCTGGACCCTGCCGGTGGTTTGGATATGCTGAAAGAGCGGTTGTTTGCCAAGCCTAAACCCTTCACGCCGCAGTCTCCAGCGGCCCAAGCGGCAGTTGATATGGGTATGCAGCCAGGAACGCCTGAATTTAACGAGTGGGTGCGCGTCAATAGCGCACCGGACATATTAAACCCAGATGTATTGGCTGCAAGAGAGCGGATTGCCAGTGCAGGCAGGACAAACCTTACGGTGAACAGCGGCGAACAAGGGTACGATAAGGCGCGCGGCCAGGATTTTGCCGAACGTATGGGGGGGTATGAAAATCGTCAATCAACGGCGTTTAACACGCTCAACCAATTGGACATCTTGGAAAGGACGCTCAGCAACCCCAACCTTTACACTGGCACGGGTGGAGAAGCGGTCGCAGGCTTGAAGCGACTAGGCAAGACGGTTTTCGGATTGGAAGTAGAGGGCGTGGGGGCAGCGGAATTGGCGAAGAATATTGGTTCGGAAATGGCGCTGGGGATGAAAGAAAACCTCCCTGGTCCAATGTCTGATTCTGACCGCGCTTTCCTGCAATCGCTCCCCCCGAACCTAGCAAACAGCGCCGAGGGTAACGCTTTAATTATCGGCGCGCGCCGCAAACTTGCGCAACGCGAAATTGAAATTGCTGAACTTGCGTCTCAGTATGAGCGGCAAAACGGGCGCTTAGATGCTGGGTGGAACCGAGAATTGAGTGAATACATTGCGGCCAATCCGCTTTTCACTGATGACGACTTTGCCCGCTTGGAGGAATTATCTGCGTCGGCTTCGCAAGCCGCTCCTGGCGCGGGCTTAAGCCCAGCCATTGAACGAGCCGATGAAATTATTATGAACAACATGAATTCTGGGGGCCGGTGATATGAGTGACCTTACGCAATCACAGCGCCTCGAAAGCTACGCCGACTACATTGCGCAAAACGAGAATAAGCGCGACAGCGAGGAGTACCAAGCTGTTGTTAAAGCGTATATGGAATTGCGTTCACAACTACCCGCCCCTAAGCCACCGAAAGAAAGTGGCAGTATATTTAGTCCTGCCGCAAAATTTGCATCCGATTTCGGTCGCGGTGTAGTAAACGCAGTTCGTGGTCCACAGGGTATGCCCGATCTTGGAATGTTTCAGCCACGCGGCACTGTGGGTCAGCGTTCCCGCTACATTGCTGGAACCATGCTAACAAACGACCCCCAAGGTCAGGCTAGTATTGCAAAGAACACGTTTCCCAACGTCAATGTTATGCCCGTTGAGGCGGACGGCAAAACGTACTACGCAGCAACACAAACTGATGAGGACGGCATAACGCGGGGCGGATACATCAATGAGCCGGGTCTTGATCTAAATGACGTTCGCCGCTTTGGTGCGCAGGCGTTGGCGTTTCTCCCAGCGGCCAAGTACGGTGCAACCGGACGCAGCTTTATGAGTCGAACCGCGAAGGGGACGGGCGCTGGCGCGACAACAGATGTTGGGCTACAGAAAGCCACACAGGCTGCGGGAAGTGGCCGTGAAACGGATTATAAGCAGTCCTTAATTACGGGGGCTGTGGGCGCGGCACTAGAGACCGTCGCCCCATTTGCCCGGTCAGCCTGGAACCGCATATTTAGGACCAATAGCTATTTTAACAATCGCACAGGTCAATTAACGCCCCAGGGGCGGCAAGCGGCTATTGATGCTGGCTTGGACCCCGACGATATGACGCAAGCGGTCATCAGGGAGTTCTCCAGATTGGCCGAGGGCGGAACGGTTCCTAACGATATTTTGCGCAGGAACGCTATTTCAACTGAATTTGGCATACCCACAACTCGCGGCCAAGTGACGGGGGACTATAGTCAACTTAATCTTGAGGAGCGTATGCGCAAGGGCCTAGAGGGGCCGGAGGCTGCATTGGTTCTTAAGCAAGCCGATGAGCAACAGAGGCAAGCAATCGACACTGCGCAGAGGCAAGTGCAAACAAAGATTGCGGGCCGCGATCCATCGGAACGCACCGCCGATGCTGCGGCCCGCGTTCAAACTGGCGTTAGGGATGCAGAGGCCCAGATGGCAAAAGCTGTTGATGACGCCTATGACGCAGCCCGCGCGTCTGGTGAAGTGCGCTTTGAGCAGTTCACTCCAGATTTTCTAATTGGCGCGATTAGGGGGCCTGACTTTGTTGTTGACGATGTATTAACGCCAGCCACCACCAGGGCGATCAACGGAATTAAAAGTGTCGTGGGGGCACCTCCAGGCGGGAGGGTGTCTCTAGGAACGCTTGATGTTGTTCGCCGACGCATTAACAGGTACATCGACACAGCGGCTAATAAAGAAGACCGCCGAAACCTTATGACCATGAAACGCGCGGTTGATAAATACGTTGATGAAGCTGCGGCCCTTGGTTTAATGTCTGGAGACCCTAACGCCATTAAACAACTGCAACAGGCTCGAGCCTTGCGTTCAGAATATGGCCGGATGTTTGAAGGCAAGGAAGCTGGTGGGAAAATTGTCAAAGACATTCTTGAGAAAGCAGAAAGCCCGGAGCAGGTTGCCAATTATATTTTTGGCTCAACGCAGATCAATAAGCAAACCGCAATAAACGGAATTAAGCAATTAAAAAAAGTTTTGGGAGAAGGTGACGCATGGAACTCTGTTAGGGAGGCCGCGTGGCTTCGATTGAGCCGAAACAAAAACGGTGATTTTTTATCCCCAAAACAGTTTAACGAGGCGTGGAAAAAGACAAAGTATGAGAATATGAGTCTTTTGAATGAACTCTATACTCCTTCTGAAATTCGCCTAATCAATCGCTACGCGAAGGCCCTAAAGGGGACTCAGCCGGAATCCACAAACCCATCATCCTCTGCGTTCGCCCTTGAGAACGCGCTTCGCTACACTCTGCGCCGTTTCGGCCAGAGGCAATCATTTACCAAGGGCAACGTGGCCGGTGGAACTGTTCTAAACTTTATGGCTCGCGCTCCATTGAACCCAATGGAAATACGCGGATTAGCCCAAACACGCCGCGCCGAACAATCCATTGCGCCACTAAACACTCCGCGCCGTTCAGCGCCATTTGTCCCGGCTGCGGGCCAAGCCGGGTCGCGGGAAAATTACTAATGTTTCGGGCCATCGTCATGGCAAATGGACAAACCTAGTCACGTTAACCAAGGGCAAGTTATGAGCGATGAAATCACAGAAAGGCTCACGAAAGTGGAAACCGCTCTAGACGGCCACCTAAGAGAGTGCAACGAAACAAACCGGCGCACGGAGAAGGCCATGGATCGGATGCGGAGCGAATTTACCGAGTTCACCCGCGACTTTAAGTCAAGCAACGCCCGCCTCCATGAACGCCTTGACGAGCAATCGACCCGCGTTGAACAGGGCTTTAGTCAGGCGGAAGGTGCGCGTAAGGATTTGCGCATAGGCGCATTAGTCGCGGCTCTTGGCGTAGCTGGGTGGATTATCGCACAGCTATTGCCTCAAGGGATATTTGGATGATTGGACCTTGCAAGGCGGACGAGGTTGATGGTTGGCGCTGGCAGAATTTTACCCCCGCTGAATTTGCGTGTTCTTGCTGCGGCGTTGTTTACGTGTCTGAAAGTTTTATGGACCGCCTGCAAGCCCTCCGCTCTCGTTCGGGCGTCCCGATGCCCATTAGTTCTGGGTATCGTTGCCCTGACCATAACGCTACTGTTTCTGGCACAGGCCGCGACGGACCACATACGACCGGACGCGCCGCAGATGTTGCCGTCTCGCGGCAATCCGCATTTATCATTCTGGGTTTAGCCTTCGATGAGGAGTTTACCGGCATAGGGGTGAAACAAAAGGGGAACGGTAGATTTTTACACCTAGACGACTTGGACCATAACCGGCCAGCCCTATGGTCGTATTAAGGAGTTTCCATGACCCGCTTTGCGCATCTTGAGAACGTCCAAAACCTTGAAAACTACGCCACACCGCACCAGTGGCAAGCGTGGCAAGCCTACTGTGAAGTGGGTTCCATAAGCAGAACCGCCGCAAAACTCAACCGCAACCCAGAGACAATTCGCAAGCAACTTCTTACACTAGAGAAGAAATGCGGGCAGAAGGCGGACCTCCCCGAATACGGACTAACCCACCCAGCCGCGCCCGGCATGGTGTCGCGTGGCACATCCGAGATGGTCAACCAGGACGGAGAGGTTGAGCGCACTTGGTATAAAACCACCCGCGAAGGCCGCGCCCTGGAGAGCATCAAGGAGCGCATTCCCAACGCCTTCATTGCCAAGACATCCAGCCTCTTAGACGCAGAGGGATTGGTCCAACAGCATTGGGTCACATACCGGCCCGAAGCTGAGAAAGAGATCGACTTGGCGCAAGCCATCGTTGACGGCTTGGCCGCAGACCTCCCCAAGGTCAAAGCCGTTAAGGCCCCCAAGGTTTCCGAAGACCTTATGACCTGTATACCTATGGGCGACCCGCACTTTGGCATGTACGCCTGGGCCGAGGAGACGGGCAACGATTTCAACCTCGACATCGCCCGGCAAGATATGTGCGCGGCGGTTGATTACCTTGTCAAGCAAGCCCCGCCGTCAGCCATTTGCGCTATCATCAACCTCGGGGACTTCTTTCACGCGGATAATCTGGAAGGCAAAACCACTCGTTCCGGCAACGTGCTGGACATGGATACCCGCCTTCCGAAGGTGATCCAAGTTGGTGTTGCAGCCCTCCGGCAAGCCATTCAAACGGCGCTGAAACGCCACGACAAGGTTGTCGTCATCAATGCCATCGGCAATCACGACGATGTTCTTTCTATGGCGTTGTCAATCATGCTTTCAAATATATACGAAAACGAACCGCGTGTTGAGGTCTACGACCAACCCACCCGCCGCCATTACATCACGTTTGGTAAGAACCTGATTGGTGTGACTCACGGCAATCAGACTAAAGACAACCAACTCCCCGGAGTTATGGCGACCGAACGACCGCAGGACTGGGGCGAAACTAAATATAGAACGTGGTTTAGAGGCCATCACCACCAAGATAAGGTCGAGGAGTTTAACGGGTGCCGGGTTGAGCAGTTCCGCACCCTAGCGCCCGGAGATGCCTACGCAGTCGGCCACGGCTGGTTGTCAGGTCAGGACATGAAAGCAATCGTTTATCACAGAGAGTTTGGCGAGCAATCCCGCTTTGTGTGTTCTATTGACCTTCTGAGGTCGCTGGAATGAAGGACCACCCCTTTGATTATAGCCGCGAGATACCCAAGGCTATGAGAGACCAATGGGTGGCGCAAATTCAACGGCTGCCCGAAGACCAACGGGCCTACATATACGGTTGCTTGGAGTCCTCTTACAGGTGGGGCATTTTGCACGAATATGACCGCAGATATCAAAGCGATCTTGACGAACGAGAAGACTGAGGCGCAGCGGGCCATCATTGAGTCCGTGGCCGAGGTTCTTGCTGACATGCCGAACCCCATGGGCTTTGCGTTTTCTGTTTGGGACCATGAAGGCTACCTGACATACTGCGAGCCGTGGCCGTACAATCCCAACCAAGTGCCGGGGATGGTCAAGGCAAACCTGCAAGACTTTCTAATCGAGGAGTCTGAATAATGGCCATTTTAGCCGCCGCGCTGCCGATTGTCAGCAAGGTGCTAGACCGGGTGTTGCCTGATCAGGCAGCCAAGCAAGCCGCCAAGCTGGCGATGATGGAACTTGAGCAGAACGGCGAGTTTCGGGAAGACGAAATCCGCATGAACGCCATTGTGGCCGAAGCCAATTCCAAAGACCCGTTTACCTCACGGGCGAGGCCGGGGTTTTTCTACGTGTTCTACATCTACATTCTAGCCGCTATCCCCATGGGCTTTATTGCCGCATGGAATCCGATTGTTGCCAGCGACATCACGGCGGGCATTCAAGCCTTTTTGACGGCGCTGCCCAGCGACCTGTATAATGCCTTCATCGTCGGCTTTTTGGGCTACGGCGGGATGCGGACTTTTGAGAAGATCAAAGGAGTCACTAAATGAACAAATTACTGCCCTATTGGCGGGCTTTTAAGGCCCTCCCATGGCCTAAACAGGTTTTTGGGTATGCCGTGGCCGCAATTATCGTCATGGCCCTCCTGCAAGCGATTTTGGGGCTTTAAACATGGCTTGGCAATTCAACGGGCATACCTACAAGTACGTGGCGAAGGACAACGGCCAATTTGGCCTCGCTATCCAGCTTCAAGAGGACGGGGTGGTTGTTTCAAACCTGTTTTCGTGGGGCTCTCAGGGCCAACTGGCCATTGAGATATGCAAAGGCGCTGACAAGTGGACCGCAGCCGATGAGGCGCTAAACCACCCACAGAACGGCCAACGCGCCACAGAAATTATCCAGGGCATGACGGAGGACGAGGCCATCAACGGATTGATTGCATACCTGCGCACGATTAAGGCCCAAATCTTGAACCGCTGGCGAGCCGTTACCGGAGACACGGACAACACCCCATTGTTTGACAACGCCTTTGAGGTCCTAGTAGCGGCTGTCAATCGGGAGCGGATTTCGGAGCCTGCGGATTTATAGGCACCAACTCACTAAGCCTGTCTAGTGCTGCCTTGTCGATCATGGCTTACTCCTGTTCTGGTGGGGTGTGTTAGTCATGGTGTCCTCTCGCAATCAATCTGGCTTGGGGGAACGCTTCTATATCGCCGGTGTGGTCAAACAGGTACCGCGCCCCGGCTTTGATATTGGGGAATCCGTTTTCAATCCACCATGCCAGTTCGTTGCGCGTGTGTTGCGCCCCCGGTCCCACCCTGTGGCATTGGGCGCAAAGTGGGACTACGAGGCTCGCGTCCGGCCTGGCCCCCGTGGCGTATAACCCATGCCGTATATGCGCCTTCTCGCTCTGCGAAGGCTTGAGGCAGCGGAAGCAGTCAAGCGTCTGAATCCATTTAAGGTGCGGCTTATGCGGCGGCATCTTGGGGCGCTTGGGAACGGGGCCTGTGGGGTGGCAGAGGTTTATGCTACCATCTCCTCAACTTCCGCCCGCAATGCGGCTTCGTCAATGTTTGGTATAACATGCTCGCGTATCACATGAATGACGCGCTTAAAGAAGTCATCAAACTGCGTTTGGTCCATGTTATGAAAGGCAATCGAACGCGGCACCCATATTGGCTCTCCGTTCTTGCGCTTGTAAACCGCACAGTGCCCGGTGGCTATTTTCATCATATTAACCAAGTCTTCCAATGTCTCATATATCTCCTGGTTCTGAAAAACCGTATTCATCAGCCGGTAAAACAGGCGGTGGTGGCGCATGTTGCGAGATCGAGTGATTTTGACCTTGACCACGCTGCCAAGTTTTAGGCGCGGCATTTCAAACCCGTCTGCGGGTTCTAAGCCTGAAAGCGTCTTGCGCATGTGTATCTCAGTCATATCAACTCCTCTTGCCTAGCCGCTCTTAGGCTGCGCGAGAAACAATGTGAGAAAGCCATTCGTTTGCAGGTGCTGCGTACAATTCGACTATCTTTTCCGAGTATGGGGCTCGATCCGGCACCGGCACCTTATGCCGCCTTACAAAATTCATAAATGAGGCATGGCACGTTGCGCAAAGAGATGGTGTAAGCATAAATCTATGGTGATGCTTTCCCAAGAGTCTTCTCCATTCTTTACTGCGAAAGATATTGTTATATCTATCGTGTTTCCGCCTCCAAACTTCATATTCATCGACTATTGCGCGGCAGTTCGCGCAAGAAATTCCTTTCTTCCCCACTAGAAGGGCTATGGTGTTTTCGATATCGAAGCGCACGACCAATTCTCCGTTGCTTTCAAAAAACTCAACGGCCTTCTGCTTGTTAGTGCAAGGGTCAAAGGAATTGTAATTCTCAGAATTAGACAGGATGGATTCCACCACAAACGCGGACAAGTGCGCGAACTCCCGCATTCGCGTCACGTCCCTCGCCACTTGGGCGAGGGAGTGAGCAAAACGGCGATTACCAATCACGCCGCAGTACCAAGCATTAAAGACTCAGGCGCAGTCTTAACGGCGGACTTTGCCGGACGCCCCGCAGTATTTGCGAACCGTGCGTAGTCCAGTTCCATTTTCACGCTGGACACAATCTGTGCAGACAGCTTCGCAACAGCTTGAGCGCGTTGTGCGTTGCCTTCGCCAGATCGCAAGAGGTCGAGTTCATCAAACAGCGCGTCACGCAAACCAACAGACGTTCGTTCAATGTTATCAAGAGAGGGGGTAGTTTTTGCCTTTGCCATAAGGTCAAATACTCCTAGTTATTTAGATGCAGTTGGACGGCGCATCTGTCCCGTTAGAAACCGTTACCTAGCCGTTCTCGGCCCTACGACTAGGCAGTATGCGGGTGGTGGGGGAGATGCCCTGCCGAGCGCATGAGGGTCAAAACGGGATTGAATCGCCTCCGTCGTCCCACCCGTCACTTGTCGCTGGCGCGTTGTCAACAACGGGGCGGTCTTGGCCGCCGCCGTGCAGTTCCAGTTGGTCCACGTTCACCTTGAGCGCGGATTTTGCCTTACCGT
>Ga0208767_1001458_pt1 | contig 18809 bp, 30 predicted proteins | sample VirMetDEL_Mar_21_FD_184514 | JGI IMG/M metagenome (GOLD analysis project Ga0208767, IMG submission 184514) | Aqueous microbial communities from the Delaware River and Bay under freshwater to marine salinity gradient to study organic matter... | ecosystem: Environmental > Aquatic > Marine >... | reverse complement strand
ATCACAGGGGGGGGAAAACTACGGGCAAAAAAAAGCCCCACCTAAGTGGGGCAAAAAAAACTATTCTATTTCTGGGAACGCATTGCGCACTATTGTTACTTCTTCTTCATCAACCGGTGATCCGGTCAAATCTTGGGCAATCGTACAGGCGTTATCTATGCTGAATTTGTTTATACCTGCGAACCAAAATACGTCAAACGGGTCTAGGTCTGAAAAGTATTCGGCTGGCTTGCCACAGTATGCTAAAAACTCTTGTGTTATCTGGTTCATTTTATATCCTTGAAAAGTGGCACATCCTTGTGCCGTTGATTATTACTTGTTGATGATAACCTTATTCAACCCTGACAATGCCATGTTAAGACCTTTCATGGTTTCACTGGCATTGAAATTAGGCTCTTCATTATCACGAATCCATGCAGCGATCTGAGTGATGGTATTGACCACGTTTTCACGGGTATATCCACCTGTTGCAGTTTTTTCGCTGGCTTTGGTGGCTTTGGTGGCTTTGGTGGCTTTGGTGGCTTTGGTGGCTTTTGGCTTACCTTTTTTCTTAATACCTCGATCTGCCAGTACCGGATTAAACGCCCGTAACCAGTATTGCCGAACGGATTCTTTTTTCACCCCATTGGCAATGAGATCTGCTTTTAACGCCTCACATTCAGCCCTAATAACGGCAAAGTGCGTCCCAGCTATATCCTTCATATCGCCAGAATACTCTGCAAGGATATCATCAGGGATCTTGGAAAACAGTACTTTCAGATCTTCAGTGTATGCCTTTAATGCATTATGGGTACGCGCATATGCTTTACGTGTTTTTACTATGTTGTCTACATTATTTTTCATTTTAGTTTCCTTTGTTAGTTTAAGTTATGTGGATGGGAAAACCCCAGCCACATAAACATAATAATGTATTTTGTTTACACTGTCAAGCATTATATAGATTAAAGGGAGTGTAACATTTGTTACACTCGATACCCCCACCGTACCCCCACCCCCCAAAATATAAAAACGAGCACCAGCTACATATACATACTAATTTACACATTCAACCGAACGCCCTCAGTTTTGTTAGTGTTTACTAACATAATCTTTATTAACACAGTGTCTGAAATAGGGTGATTTCGCACACCTCCTTTACTAAACTTTTTACCCCCCCCCACCCCCTTTATTTTTCCAGCACCTTCCTGTATGCGTCTGTTTTGCGCAACCCCCCCGGTTATGGTTCCTTGATTATTTTTATTGCTATATTATAATTTTTTAGTTTATAGTGTGTTTAGCTGGTGCAGGAGTGAGGGGATCCCCATGGTTATACATAATCTCTCTTGTTGCCTCTTTCTCTTGTACTGGCACTACTAGCTAACCCTAGACAAAAGAGAATTGACAATCAGATGCCTACAGTAGAAATTGAGCCTGACCGGTCTCACCCGCTGCCATATGCGGTAGAGGATGAAGTAAAACCGACGTTGCTTGAGGAGCTTGCTATAGCGGGAAATACCGCTGAGTTAAAGAATGCTTTAGGTGCGCCACTAGAGGTAGATGCTAGTACGGCGGATAGAGAGAAAAAACTGTTTGAATCTGTCCTAACTTCCAAAGATTCGACACCCCTTACCAATCAGACGACTGCTTTTGCTGCTGCGGCTTTCCTTCGTACCTATGGACAACAATTGGCGCTTGATGTATCGCAAGCTAGGGCGGCGGTTACTAATAAGTTAATGGAGATTGCTAACTGCGGGGATACTAAATATGAGCTTCGTGCATTGGAGTTGTTGGGTAAACACAGTGATATAGGCATATTTACAGAGAGAAGTGAGATTACAATAAACTACAATACGCCCGAAGAGCTGGAAAAAGCCATTAAAGAGCGAGTCAAACGCCTACTAAATGCTGATGTAATTGATATTACCCCCATAAGTACGAATTTAGATGATGAATTTGGGGTATATACCGACATAACTGATACCGAAACTACAGAAACAGAAGAAGCCCAAGAAGTCCAAAACGAGCAAAATGGACAAATAGAACCAGACGATGCAGAAGAACGAGCAGATTGACCTAACATCCATACAGGATGTTGTAAAGATCTTGCCAAGACTAAGCGTTTTTGAGCAGGAAAAGCTACTTGCGGAGTTGGATAAGCTAGAAGAGTTAAAGAAAAAGCAACAAGCACAGCAAAAATTCCTGTCTTTTGTACGACAAGTCTGGCCTTCGTTCGTTTCGGGGCGGCACCACGAGAAAATGGCGCATGCTTTTGAGCGTGTGGTGAAGGGAGAGTGTAAAAGACTGATTATTAACATGCCTCCTCGTCATACGAAGTCGGAATTTGCTTCTTATCTTCTCCCAGCGTGGTTTTTGGGGTCAAATCCCGATAAAAAAGTCATTCAAACGTCGCATACGGCGGAATTAGCAGTGGGGTTTGGTCGTAAAGTACGTAACTTGGTTGATTCTGACATATATCAGAAGGTATTTCCCGGAGTGGGGTTGCAGGCTGACTCAAAAGCAGCAGGGAGGTGGGCGACCAATAAGGGTGGTGATTACTTTGCTATCGGTGTAGGGGGTGCAGTAACTGGTAAAGGTGCCGATATTTTAATTATTGACGACCCTCACTCAGAACAAGAGGCGGCGTTAGCCGAGGTGAACCCAGAAGTTTACGATAAGGTGTATGAGTGGTATACATCCGGTCCTCGGCAGCGTCTGCAACCGGGTGGGGCTATTGTTATTGTTATGACAAGGTGGAGTCTGCGTGATTTAACGGGGCAGGTGATTAAAGCCGAAGCGCAGCGCGGTGGGGAAGGGTGGGAAGTAATTGAGTTCCCTGCAATACTGCCGTCTGGGAACCCTCTGTGGCCTGAGTTCTGGTCGTTAGAAGAGTTAGAATCCCTGAAACTTGAGTTGCCCAACAGTAAATGGATGGCGCAGTACCAGCAAGACCCAACGTCAGAAGGTGCGGCTATCGTCAAGCGAGAGTGGTGGAAGGTATGGGAGCACGACAACCCACCTCCATGTGACTTTGTACTGATGTCATGGGATACGGCGTTCGAGAAGAGTAGCAGAGCTGACTATTCAGCGTTAACCACATGGGGGGTATTTTATTACGACAACACTGATACGGGTAAACCTGAAGCAAATATCATATTATTGAATGCGTTTAGGGATAGGATGGAGTTTCCTAAACTAAAGCAGGTGGCAATAGAACAGTACAAGTCGTGGCAACCAGACGGGGTGATTATAGAAAAGAAGGCATCAGGTGCGCCCTTAATATATGAGATGCGGTCGATGGGTATACCAGTACAGGAGTTTACTCCGTCTAAAGGAAATGACAAGATAAGCCGACTGAACGCGGTTAGTGATGTGTTTGCGTCTGGTAAGGTGTGGGTACCTACAACACATTGGGCGGAAGAGGTGATTGATGAGGTAGCGGCTTTCCCGTCAGGTGAGCATGATGACTACGTGGACTCGGTATCACTGGCGTTAATGCGGTTTAGAAAGGGTGGGTACATCGGTACGGAGTTGGATGAGCCAGATGACCTGATGTATTTTAAACAGAATAGAAACAGTGGGTATTACTGATGAGTAGCGCCCATAATCGAGGAAAAATAAATGGCCATAGATAAATCAGTCAATCAAGCTCCGATGGGGTTACAGTCACTCACGACAGAAGCAGATATGCCGGAGATTGAGATAGAGATAGAAAACCCCGAAGGTGTGACCATAAATATGGATGGTATTGAAATTGATATAGATAAAGAGAAAGAAGATATTGATTTTAATACAAACCTTGTTGAAGAGATGGATGAAAGGGAGCTTGCCTCGCTGATTGATGATTTGTTGGGGGATTATGAGTCAGATGTATCATCACGCAAAGACTGGGTGCAGACTTATGTAGATGGGCTTGAGTTACTGGGTATGAAGGTCGAGGACAGAACGGAGCCGTGGCCCGGAGCATGTGGAGTGTACCACCCTCTGTTAAGTGAGGCACTGGTTAAGTTTCAAGCCGAAACTATGATGGAAACATTCCCGGCACAAGGTCCGGTTAAGACGCAGATTATAGGTAAGGAAACGGTAGAGAAGAAAGATGCGTCAATGCGGGTACAGGACGATATGAATTATCAGTTGACTGACCGTATGGTGGAGTACCGCCCGGAGCATGAGCGTATGTTGTGGGGTTTGGGGTTATCAGGTAATGCATTCAAGAAAGTGTACTACGACCCTAGCATGGAGAGACAAGTAGCCATATTTATACCGGCTGAAGATGTGGTTGTTCCTTATGGCGCGTCTAATCTGGAAACAGCAGAGCGCGTTACACATATAATGAGGAAGACCCCTAACGAAGTAAGACGGCTTCAAGCGGCCGGGTTTTATCAGGATGTAGACCTTGGGGATCCAGAAAATACACTGGATGATATAGAGAAAACAATAGCGGAAAAGATGGGGTTTAACGCCTCTTCTGATGATCGGTTCAAGTTACTTGAGATGCATGTAGACCTTGATCTTCCGGGATATGAAGATAAGGATGAGGATGGGGAGTTAACTGGTATTGCCTTACCTTACGTAGTGACTCTTGAGAAAAATACCCAGACTATTCTTTCTATACGGCGTAACTGGATGCCGGATGATGAGTTGAGATTAAAGCGCAATCACTTCGTACACTACTCTTATATACCCGGATTTGGGTTTTATGCATTTGGGTTGATACATCTTATAGGAGCTTTTGCTAAATCAGGTACGTCCATCATACGTCAGTTGGTAGATGCTGGTACGCTGTCAAATCTTCCCGGTGGATTCAAGACTAAAGGACTTCGAGTTAAAGGTGATGACACTCCAATAAGCCCAGCAGAGTTTCGTGATGTGGATGTGGCTTCTGGTTCTATACGCGACAACATTATGCCATTACCGTACAAGGAGCCATCACAGGTACTGTATACACTATTAAATACTATAGTAGAAGAAGGTAGGCGGTTCGCTTCTGCCGCAGATCTCAAGTTGTCAGATATGTCAGCACAGTCTCCGGTAGGCACAACACTAGCTATTTTAGAGCGCACTTTAAAAGTAATGAGTGCGGTGCAGGCACGGATACATTACTCCATGAAACAGGAGTTCAGGCTGTTAAAGAACATCATTCGGGACTATACCCCTGAAGAGTACAGCTATGAGCCGGAAGAAGGCACCCCTAAAGCCAAGAAAGGCGACTATGACATGGTAGATGTTATACCGGTGTCAGACCCCAATGCAGCAACAATGGCGCAAAAAGTTGTGCAATACCAAGCCATTCTCCAGTTAGCTCAATCAGCTCCACAGATATATGACATGCCATATCTGCATAGACAGATGTTGGAAGTGTTGGGAGCAAAAAATGTTACTAAGCTGGTACCGGCTGGATCCGATGACCAAAAGCCACGCGACCCTGTATCTGAAAATATGGATGTCCTCAATAACAAACCATTGAAGGCTTTTATATATCAGGATCACGAAGCACATATAGCAGTTCATACTTCTGCGATGCAAGACCCCAAAATAATGCAGTTAATAGGTCAGAACCCGAAGGCACAATCAATGATGGGCGCTTTGCAGGCGCACATTGCTGAACACGCAGCGTTTGAATATCGCAAACAGATAGAAGCACAGCTTGGCGTTCCATATCCAGCGCCGGATGCTGAGATGGATGAGGACACAGAAGTCCAGATTTCCAGACTTGCAGCATTGGCAGCACAACAGTTACTCCAGAAGAATCAAGCCGAAGCACAACAACAGCAGATCCAGCAACAGATGCAAGACCCGCTTGTACAAATGCAACAGAAAGAGCTTGAGCTTCGTGAGAAAGATATTAACATCCGTGAGAAGAAAGTTATGGCAGATGCGGCAGACAAGGCTGACAGACTGGAACTAGAAGAAGAGCGCATTAATTCTCAGGAACGCATCGCAGGCATGCAGGTAGGCGCCAGAATCGCCACAGATAAAGCAAACCTTGACGCAAAACAACAACAAGAAGCACTGGAAATGGTCCTTGATGCAGCAAAAGAAGCTGACCAGATTCAGGCTACACAGAGCCCACCACAACCTATAGGAGAGTAAATGAGCAATGACTTACTGAAGTATATTTCAGACAAACTTGAAGAGCAGCGCCTACTACAAGTAGATGATGTGTCGCTCGGAAAGGCAAAAGAGTTTGGGGACTATAAGTTTTCGTGTGGGGTTATTCGAGGGATTCTTATAGCAAAAAACATAATTATTGAGACAGCAGTTAAATTGGAGAGAGATGATGACTGAGTTAGTGATTGGAGAAGATCCAAACAATATTGATGCGACGACTGTACTACCTGAAACGCAGGAGAAAAAGGCAAAACAACTGCCGGATCCATCAGGATACCGCATTCTATGTGCATTGCCGGAGATAGATGAAACTTATGACAGCGGCATCGCCAAAGCAAACAAGACGATGGAGTATGAGGAGCTTCTGACTACGGTGTTGTTCGTGATTAAGATGGGGCCGGATTGTTATAAAGATGAGACTCGGTTTCCGTCTGGTCCGTGGTGTAAAGAAGGCGATTTTATCCTTGTTAGACCACATACAGGCACTAGGGTGAAAATACATGGGCGGGAGTTTCGCATTATTAATGATGATTGTGTGGAAGGGGTTGTAGACGATCCACGCGGCATTTCCAGAGCCTAAAGGAGGCACACATGGCGTTACAAGAAAAAAAGCAATTAGATGAAGAAGTTATAGACGAAAATGAAGAAGTTACTGGTGAAGATGAAGACGAGTTGAAATTAGAGATTGAAGTTGAGGACGATACTCCTCCGCAAGATCGTGATCGTACACCAATGCCAAAAGAGATTGTTAAGGAACTCGATGAAGATGAGTTAGAAGAATACTCTGAAGCGGTGAAAAACAAGATTGTTAAATATAAGAAGGTGTACCATGATGAACGCAGGGAGAAAGAACGTGCTTTTAGGGAACAGCAAGAAGCTATAGCGGTAGCCAAAAAACTACTTGAAGAAAATAAATCTTTAAAAGATACCCTTAATAAGGGCGAGCAGACCCTTGTTGATTCTTATAAGCATTCCGCAGATATGGAGCTTACTGCTGCTAAAAAAGCCTATAAAGAGGCATATGAAGCAGGGGATTCGGAAGCTGTTGTTGCGGCGCAAGAGGCGTTAACTTCAGCAAAAATACGTTCTGAACAAATAAATAATTACAAACCGTCTTTACAACCGGAAGAAAATAGTGTAGATATAGAACAAACGGTGGCACAAAAACCACAGTTTGATGAGAAAACTGTTGAATGGACACAACGTAATACGTGGTATGGGCATCCTGACCATGAAGATATGACCTTGATGGCGTTTGGGCTACACCAAAAACTAGCCAAACAACGTGGTCAAGAATTCATCGGAACTGATGAATATTGGAAGGAAATTGACGACTCCATAAAACGTCGATTCCCTGAGATGTTCGAGGACGATGAGCATATCCAAACTACTACCGAAGATGAAAAACCGGTGGTACGTACACCAAATAAGCCAGCTACTGTTGTTGCTCCGGCTTCACGAAGTACAGGCTCGAAAAAAGTCAAATTGACATCGTCCGCTGTGGCTTTGGCAAAGCGACTTAATTTGACCCCTGAACAATACGTAAAAGAAGTCTTAAAACTGGAGAATAACAATGGCTAATCAAAGAAAAGAAGTAACCCGAGAATTTGATGGACGGACTTCGCATGAGCGTCCTAAAACATGGCAACCAGCTTCACGCTTGCCTGAACCGGATAAACAGCCGGGGTATGCATATAAGTGGATACGTATATCCATCCAAAACAACCCTGATGCTAATAACTTATCCGCAAAGCTGAGAGAAGGTTGGGAACCTGTGAAAATAGAGGAGCAACCGCGTATGCACTTGCTGCCAGTCCAAAATAGTCAGTTTGAGGGTTGCGTTGAGGTTGGTGGATTGTTGCTTTGCAAGATTCCAGAAGAGCTTATGACCCAGAGAAGGGAGTATTTTTCTGGTAAAAATAGGTCTCAGATGGAGTCTGTGGACAACAATTTCATGCGTGAGAATGACCAAAGAATGCCGCTGATCAATGAAAAGAGAACCACGGTGTCTTTTGGTAAAGGTAAATAACTTAATTTTTAGGAGAAGTTAAAATGGCATATCCTTCCGTAACAAGCCCATATGGGCTTATTCCGATCAATTTGGTCGGTGGGCAGGTCTTTGCTGGTTCTACTCGCCTTATCCCTATTGCTGCTGATTCTGCTACAGCCATTTATTATGGTGACGTAGTAACATTGAACAGCAACGGTGATCTGAGTAAAGATACCGGTACTGACGCTGCTACTCCCGTTGGTGTATTTCTGGGTTGTACTTACACAGATGCTACCTACGGTCAGACATTCCGCCAGTATTATCCGGGTGGCGTAAGTGCCTCCGATATTGAGGCATATGTTCTGGATGATCCCGATGCTCTATTTAAAGTGGCTGTATGCGACGTTTACAACTCTGCCACGGTTACGTATGTAAACCGCACGGCTGTTGGTAACAACGCTGTTTTAGCTCAGAATACGGGTTCTACTATTACTGGTAACTCCAAAGTCGGTATTGACGACGCGGTAGGCACCACTGCGACGTTTCCGGTGCGTATTATTGATGTTGTGCCTGAGACCCATACTTCTGGAAATCCCGGTTCCTACACAGAAGTTATTGTGAAATGGAACGCTGGCATGCACCAGTATGATAACCCAACTGGTGTATAAGGAGATAAATAATGGCAATTTCACGCGCACAATTACTTAAAGAACTGCTCCCCGGCTTAAACGCCCTTTTCGGTCTGGAATATGCCCGTTATGGCGAACAGCATAAGGAGATTTTTGAAACTGAGACCTCTGAGCGTTCATTCGAAGAGGAAACCAAGCTGTCTGGCTTCTCCGCTGCCCCGGTAAAGAACGAAGGTTCTGCTATCGCTTATGACAACGGACAGGAAGCATGGACATCTCGCTATACTCACGAAACCATTGCTCTTGGCTTCTCTATAACTGAAGAAGCTATTGAAGATAACCTGTACGATTCTCTGTCGTCTCGTTATACAAAAGCTCTGGCTCGTGCTATGGCGTACACCAAGCAGACCAAGGCTGCTGCGGTGCTTAATAATGGCTTTGACTCCGACTACACAGGTGGTGATGGTCAGCCTTTGTTCAGTGCTTCACATCCGCTGGTTTCCGGTGGTACAAACTCCAATATCCCGTCTACTGCGGCTGATTTAAACGAAACCTCCCTTGAGGCAGCAGTGATCGACATAGCAGGTTGGACGGACGAACGTGGACTTCTGATTGCGGCTCAACCCCGTAAGCTGATTGTCCCGCCGTCACTGATGTTTGTTGCTACCAGACTGCTGGATACAGAGTTGCGTGTTGGCACCGCCGATAACGACATCAACGCTATTAAGAGCAATGGGTCGATACCGGAAGGCTACACAGTCAACAACTTCCTGACTGACACTGACGCTTGGTTTATCAAGACAGATGTGCCAAATGGTCTCAAGCACTTCATCCGTGCTCCTCTGGCTACTTCAATGGACGGTGACTTTGATACAGGTAACGTCCGTTATAAAGGCCGTGAGCGTTATTCGTTCGGATGGTCTGACCCGCTGGGTATGTATGCCTCAGAAGGTGCAGCATAAAACCTTTTTAAAGGTTTGATAAAGGGGGCTTTGGCCCCCTTTTTTATTGTTTTTTGGGGTTTTATTGAGCAAATTACCTATATCAAGGGCTGAAGCCAAAGCATTGGGGGCACTGAGGTACTTCACTGGGAAACCTTGCAAACATGGGCACCTTGCACCTAGTCTAACTAGTAGTGCGGAATGTGTTGAATGTCATGCTATTAGGCGGCGTTTGTATATGCGTAAGTGGGCGGCCAACAACCCCAAGGTAAGAAGACGAAAAGCCGCCAAGTGGTACAATAAAAACCGAGAATTAGTCCTAAAACGTACTAAAAGGTGGAAACAAAATAACCCAATACATGCTGCAAGTCTTAGAGCAAAATATCGTGCTAGTTATATAAAAGCATGCCCCGCGTGGGTAGATGACGCACACATGGATAAAATACGTGAAATTTATAAGTTATGCCGTAAAACTTCTAAAGAGACTGGAGTTATGCATGCTGTCGATCACATTGTACCCCTACAGGGTAAAACCGTTTGTGGTTTACATGTTTGGTGGAACTTGCGCGTGATTACCCAAGAAGAGAATAACCGTCGTCCAAAAGTCTGGGATGCAACTATGTCTTGACCCTAACCAATTAAATTGCTATAACTGGCTGAACCAAGATTAACACTCATACCGACTGGCTTGGCAGACGTAGTAGAGAAGGTATGAGGAATGTGCTACTACACGAGGAAATTTAGATGGCTAACACTACATTTAATGGCCCGGTTCGTTCTGAAAACGGGTTTGAAAATATCACGATTGATTCCAATACTGGAGCTGTTACTACTGGACCTACGTTTGGTATAAGTGGCGTTGTTGCTGCTCCGGTTGTTTTGACGGATGCAAATACCACCCTTACTGCCGCTGCTAATGCTGGTAGGGTTAACTTTACACCTAATTTGACGGCTGACCGTACTTATACACTTCCTTCTCCCACTGCCGGACTGTATTTCCAGTTTGTCTACAGTGGTCTTGCTGCGGACGACTTTGATATCATTATAAGCACTGGATCAAACACTAACTACTTTATCGGCAACGTAGCATTTAATGACACGGATGACGGTGCTGCTTCTGTAGTGTTCCCGGATGGTAACTCAAACAGTAAATTACAGGTTAACGTACCCGGTGCAGCTACCATTAATGTTTTGGCAAAAGACAGCACTAACTGGTATATCTGGGGTTCTGTTACAGGAGCAACTGCCCCTGCATTCGCTGACCAGTAACAATTTATAACCGGGGGCGGGGTTCCGCCCCCTATTTACTGGAGAAACAAAATATGCAATACGATGTAAAATCAAGCTATCTTGACGATGATGGCGTTTTTGTTGCTTATAGAACACGGCTAAAAGGGCTATATATAACAGTAGCAACTGTTGGCACAGCTTTGGTAATTTACGACAATGCTTCTGCTGCATCGGGGAATGTAATTATCACTCTTAATACGGATGTTGTTGGTTGCCACAATGTCACTATTCCCGGAGAAGGTATTTTAGCTGAAAATGGGCTATACCTTGATATAAATGGGGCATCCTCTGTTACCGCTTTATACGGGTGACATATGCAAAATCAAAAAGGGTATACGTTAGTCGGTAGAAGTCTCTTTATAGCTTTACCAGCCTACGACTTCAAAGTATCACTAAAACTAGCTGTGTCTTTGGCACGGCTAACTCAGGTTGCGCCGCAACATGGTATAGATATTCAAATCGGTAGTATTTGCGGATGTTCCGTTGTTTCCAGAGCTAGGAATCTTCTGGCTCAAGACTTCATAGATTCTAATTGTACTGACCTTCTTTTTATTGATTCCGATATAAATTTCGACCCAGATGATGTGTTTAGGTTACTAGCATGGGCTTCTGAGCCGAATAGGGATATTGTTGCGGGTGTGCCTAGAGTACGCAGTACAGACCCTGTATACATAGCTAAACTGGCGTATGAAGAGGATAATCAAATCACAATGAACTCTATGGGGCTTGTTAAAGCTGAACGTGTAGCAACGGCGTTTATGATGGTTAAACGTGAAGTGTTTACCAAACTGTGCGAACTACACCCGGAATGGACTTATTATGATGTGCGGTCTGAACGCACGGTACCTGCCTTATTTGACTTTAAATTAACTGAAGAAGGGTATATAGGAGAGGACTTTTTGTTCTGTGACCGTGCCAGAGAAGCAGGGTTTGAAGTATGGATAGACCCGACAATTAAGCTAGGGCATATGGGGGTACAGGAGTATATGGGTGATTTTGGGGGCGATGTTCTCTATCCTATGGTTACCAGTAACAATAAGCAGGTGGCGTAGTGGCAAGAGCAAAAGTAAATAAGAAGGCTATGCCGTGCAATAAACCACGGTCTACTCCTTCCCACCCTAAGAAATCACACATAGTAAAAGCCTGCGAAAACGGCAAAGAAAAGATTATCCGTTTTGGGCAGCAGGGGAAGAAGGTAGGAACTGTTTCCGGCACTGCTGGGAAGCCTAAAGCTGGTGAATCTGACCGTATGAAGGCTAAGCGCAAATCTTTTAAAGCCCGTCACGCCAAAAACATCGCCAAGGGAAAGATGAGTGCAGCGTACTGGGCAGATAAGGTGAAATGGTAATGGCTAAAAATGTAAATCATTATTTCAAAGATGGAACAAAGCACTCTGGTGGTATGCACAAGATGCCTGATGGAAGTATGCACAGTGGCGCAAGGCACACCAAAAACAGTAAGAAACTTTATCATTACAAAGATTTGCCTAATAATTCCAAAATTAAAGCGAGGAAAAAGAAATGAAGGGTAAAATGAAAAATCCTGACGGCGTTGCTAAGAGAGGTAAAACCAAATGTAGGATGGTCGGGATGGCTATGGGCGGTAAGGTCAACAAGATGGCTATGGGCGGTAAGGTCAACAAGATGGCTATGGGCGGTAACGTCAAAAAAATGCGTTATGGCGGTAACGTCAAGATGCGGTCTGGCGGGAAGTGCGGTTAATGGCTAAGAAAAATACATTAATGACCCCTGAAGAGCTAGAAATGCTTAGGGTTATGGACATACCACCTAAACGTGGTACTCCTGCGTATGACGCTATGAAAGCTGCTATTGAGAAAGCGAAAGATAAAAGACGTAGGGAAAAAGAAGGCGAAGCCACTACGACGCGAAACACGATGGGGAAAGGCTTTAAAAAAGGCGGTAGGGTTAAGTCTTCCGTCTCCAAACGCGCTGATGGGTGTGCTAAAAAGGGTAAAACTCGTGGGAGGGTTGTGTAATGCGTATATCTAACTTGTTAGGTCTTGGTGGTCTTGGTGCTTTGGCACTAAAAGAACTTTCTAAAAAACGTGATAAACCTACTATTTCAGAAGGCATGCAAGCGGGGCGGATGCCAGCTAGGAGGCGGATGTCAGATAGGGGGCGGATGTCAGATATGATTGGCGAAAGAAATATGTCCGGCCCGATGATGAAGAAAGGTGGTGCTGTTAAATCCAAATCCAAATCTAAGTCTTCCGCTTCCAAACGTGCTGATGGCGTAGCTAAAAAAGGTAGAACACGGGGTAAAATGGTATGATGCGCAGTCGGGGGATGGGTGATATGGAACCGTCAAAAATGTACAAAAAAGGCGGTAAAGCTAAAAAAGGCAAAAAACCCAAAAAATCCAACTGGATTCAGGAAGCGGTAAAGAAACCCGGTGCGCTTCGTAAGTCTCTGGGGGTGAAAAAAGGAAAAAAGATCCCTTTTAAGAAACTGGTTGATGCCGCTGAAAAACCCGGTAAACTAGGCCGAAGGGCACGACTAGCTAGGACTTTCGCGAATATGCGGAAGAAGTAATGGCTCGTACTGACGAGGCTAAATGGAAGAGGATTGTTGCCAGTGTTAAAGCTGGTAGTAAAGGTGGTAAGTCGGGGCAGTGGTCTGCTCGTAAGGCTCAGTTAGCCACTCAACAGTATAAAAAAGCTGGTGGTGGGTATAAGGGTAAGAAGACAAAAGCGCAGAAATCTCTTTCCAAATGGACTAGGGAGGATTGGGGGACTAAATCTGGCAAGCCTTCTACTCAGGGTAGCAAGGCTACTGGGGAGCGTTATCTACCCAAAAAAGCCAGAGAAAGGTTATCCGCATCCGAGTATGCTGCTACTACCAGAGCTAAACGTGAAGGTACGAAAAAGGGTAAGCAGTTTGTGAAACAGCCAAAAAAGATAGCTAAAAAGACCGCGAAATATAGATAATGACTACTTCAGGAACAACTACGTTTAACCTTGATCTGAATGACCTCATGGAAGAGGCGTTTGAGCGTTGCGGTCGTGAGTTGCGTACTGGCTATGATTTTAAGACCGCCCGACGTAGTTTGAACCTGTTGACTATAGAGTGGGCAAATAGGGGTATTAACCTTTGGACGATTGAACAGGGCAGTATCCCTATGGTGCAGGGCACCATTACCTATGATTTGCCGGTAGATACTATAGATCTAGCCGAACAGGTTATCCGTACCGGTACTGGTCAGAATCAGGTAGACATCAATATCAGCCGTATCAGCGTGGATACCTATTCAACGATACCAAACAAGAACGCGCAAGGTAGACCTATACAGGTCTGGATAAACCGTCAGTCAGGTGCTGTTGATCCCGTTAGCGGTGTAGTCTACCCTCAGATTAATGTGTGGCCTTCACCAGACCAAAGCAGTTATTATACGTTTGTGTACTGGCGGCTTCGTCGTATACAAGACGCTGGTGGGGGTGTTGCTACGCAAGATATACCTTTCCGCTTCCTGCCGTGTATGGTGGCTGGGTTAGCTTATTATCTATCAATGAAACTGCCAGATGCGCTTGAACGTATGCCTATGCTGAAACAACAGTATGATGAGGCTTGGATGCAGGCAGCGGATGAGGATAGGGAAAAGGCTCCGTTGCGCATAGCGCCGAGACAGATGTTTTTCTAAGGTAATGTATGCCAAATAGATTTGCATCTGGCAAAATAGCGATTGCGGAATGTGACCGCTGTGGGTTTAGGTATAAACTTAAACAGCTAAGAAGTTTGGTTGTAAAGACCAAGAATGTGAATATTATGGTTTGTCCTACATGTTGGGAGCCAGATCAACCACAGTTACAGCTTGGTATGTATCCGGTGGATGACCCGCAAGCCTTGCGTAATCCAAGACCTGATACGAGCTACGTACAGAGTGGTTTAAACGATGACGGGAACCCGTCAGGTGGTAGTAGGATTATCCAATGGGGATGGGCACCAGTTGGAGGTAGTAGAGCTAATGACGATGGTTTAACGCCCAATAATTTGGTGCTAACTATTACGTTGGGTACCGTAACTGTTGTTACGACATGAGGATATAGAAATGATTAATACAAGAAAAGTCGGGGGCGGTAATGGCAAAATCTAAATATAGTATGAAAATGGGTGGTAATGAAGTGGGTCACGCGGCTGTTTATGCCCAGCCAAGAGAAGGATATGGGAACAACGGGTACCCTAATAACATCCCGAACACTCAGACACAACGTACTCGCGGGACAAAAAATACTACTCGTGGCCACAGCCACAGTAAGAAGATGGGTTAATGAACTACACCAGTCTTTTCAGCGATATACAAGCGTATGTGGAGAATGAATTTCCGCAGACGGTTGGTTCTGTTACCCAAACAGAACAGATTAACACGTTTATAAAACAAGCTGAACAGCGCATATACAACAGTGTGCAGTTTCCTTCACTACGTAAAAATGTCACTGGAGCAACTTCGGCAAGTAATAAGTATTTGTCTTCCCCTAATGATTTTTTGGCTGTGTATTCAATCGCAGTTATTGACGGCGGTTCATATGAATACCTTCTAAATAAAGACGTAAATTTCATCCGTTCCGCGTATCCAGACCCGACAGATATAGGAATCCCAAAATATTATGCTTTGTTTGGGCCTACTACGACAGACGCAGTACCTGCTGTAATAACCAATGAACTGTCTTTTATTTTAGGGCCGACTCCAGATGGCGCTTATACTGTGGAATTGCATTATTACTATTACCCCGAGTCTATCGTTACTGCCAGTACAACATGGCTTGGCGATAACTTTGATTCTGTCCTGCTCTATGGGAGTTTGATGGAAGCAGTCACATTTATGAAGTCAGACCCAGATACTATAGCTAACTACCAGAAACGGTATGATGACGCGCTTATGATGGCTAAACGTCTCGGAGATGGTATGGAACGCACAGATGCTTATAGGTCTGGTCAAGCACGTTACCCGGTGGGCTAGTATGGCGTTTACAGGAAATTACACTTGCGACATATTTAAGGTCGGCCTTATGTCTGGCGATTTTGATTTCGCTTCTGGCACGGCTGATCAGTACAAATTGGCGCTGTATACCAACACCGCTACGCTGGATAGCGCGACTACGGCGTACACTACCACCGGGGAAGTAGTTGCTTCTGGGTATACGGCTGGCGGGTCTTTGATAACCCCCACACTGAATTCGACTTACGGAACCACCTATCTTGATTTTGACGATGTTTCTTGGTCTGCAATTATAACGGCTAGGGGGGCGTTAATATATAAGGTTGGGGGAAGCAATACCGCTATGTTTGTGCTTGATTTTGGGTCGGATAAAACTTCCACTGCCACATTCCAAGTGACGTTTCCGGTGGCCAATTCCACTACAGCTTTAGTAAGACTTTATTGAGGATATATACATGAATAACGAAAAAATTTCTGCTGGCGGTGTTTTTACAGCCACTTGCTACGACAAAGACGGTAACTTTAAATGGGAAACCAAGGCGCATAACCTTGTTGTAAATGTAGGTTTGCAAGACATGAATACCAAGTATTTTTCAGGGTCTTCATATACGGCGGCTTGGTATATAGGTATTTATGGCGCTGCGGCATCAAACAACCCTGCTGCAAGTGATACTGCTTCTTCCCATGCAGGTTGGACTGAAGTTACTGATTATAGTGAAGGGACAAGACCCTCCGTTACATTTGGTACGGCTACTACCGCAGACCCGTCAGTTATAAGTAATAGCGCGTCTCCGGCTGAGTTCACTATGTCTGGCACTACTACGGTTGGCGGTGCATTTTTGATAAGTGATAGCACGAAGGGTGGTACTTCTGGGACATTGTTCTCTGCGTCGGATTTTCAGGCTCCGGGCGATAGGTCAGTTATAAGTGGAGATGTTATAAAAGTAACTTACCAGTTTAGTCTTGATGCCGCTTAATATTTTTGGGTGATGGAAAATGGCGGATACAATCCAGCCTTTATTCGGGATAAGTGGATTCTCATTTACGTCATTTTCAGGACAAGAGGACTCAGTAACAGCGTATGATAATTCCGTAACCGAGTTAGCCACCGATGCAGATGAAGTAAGTAGTTTAGCTACGTTTGGTAGTTCCGTAGGGCTGAAAGTTTTAATAGCTATACGTGAAGGTAATACATAAATGGATTTATATATAGAGTTTAGACACACTCGACCAGAACATAGCAATTCTGTGATTGGTGAGGTTGTAAACATATATGAAACTTCAGAAATAGTCGAGCCACCATCAGGATATTTGTCGTGGGTCAAAGTGACAGGACTACCTGAAAATCAATCTAAGAGTAAGTTATATGAACTTCTTGCGGATAGAGTGCAACCTGATGATAAACTGCCGGGGTATGATCCAGAGAGAAATGCCATTTTTAATTTTGCTTCATTGCCTGATCCATTTGCTGCTGACTTTGCGGCTAATCGTAGCGTAGACATACCACTAGATGTAGCAGTTTCTTTATTATACAACCGAAAGACCGGTAGGTTGATGGTTACAGGAGACTTCGACTAATGGCTCTTGTCACACGTTATATAAATACTGCTTCTTCTGCGGGCGGTGATGGTACGACTAATGGTACAACAGGAGCAAATCGTGCTTATGTGTCGATGGCAGAGTGGGAGGCAGCAGAAAATACTGACCTTGTAACTGCTACCGATACCCACATTGTTTATTGCAGCGGTACGGCAGCAGATACAAGTAATTGCGACAATAGTGGATGGACAACAGACGCAACGTATTTTGTAACGATTTCAGGAAACCCATCTTCTGGAACGGGTTATAATGATACCGGAATATACTCAACGTCCTTCTATAGACTTGACCCAGCATCAGGTCATACTTTTACCTGTAGAAGCGCTGCTGATTCGTGGGTTGTTGAAAAATTACAGTTACGACAAACTGATGGGAATAGACGAGTCTTTGAAGCTCAAAATGGCACGGACGATTGGACTATCCGTAAGTGCATTATCAGGGGCGAGGGCGAGAAAACAATAAAATCCCGCCTTGATTGGATAATTCAAAATAATGTTATTGATGGTCGTGGTGTAGGAAAGATTGGCATATCCTGTGAGGGCGGTGCAAATCTGATTTACAATAATGTCATAACGGGCTTTACGGATACAGGAATAAACGCCAACGGTAATGCTATCACTAGTAAAAATAACGCGGTCTTTAATAATGCAGATGATTTCCGCAACATAGGAAGTGCCACCGTAGACTATAACGCGAGTGATGACCTCGATGGGACCAACGCAGTTAATATAAGCCCGTGGGCTGATGCTTTTACTGATTATACTACATATGATTATAGCCCTAAAGACGCTTCATCAGTTTTAGTTGGTGCTGGGATAGGTAGCGCAACAGATTCAAACGTACCAACAGAAGATTTAACTGGCACCATTAGAAGTACATCCGCACCTAGTATCGGTGCTATCGAGTTTGTCGCTACAGTTTTCCTTGCCACAATTACCGAGTCAGTTGTTGGTCTGGATTCTGTAAGTAGTTTAGCTACGCTTGGAAGTTCAGTAGCTGAGTCGGCTACCGGTACGGACGAAGTAAGCAGTTTAACTACGTTTGGAAGTTCAGTAGCTGAGTCGGCTACCGGTACGGACGAAGTAAGCAGTTTAGCTACGTTTGGTAGTTCCGTGGCGGAGTTAGCGACTGGCGCTGATTCTGTAAGTAGTTTAGCTACGCTTGGAAGTTCAGTAGCTGAGTCGGCTATCGGTGCAGATGAAGTAAGTAGTTTAGCTACTATTTCACTCTCAGTAGCTGAGTCGGCTACCGGTACGGACGAAGTAAGTAGTTTAGCTACTATTTCACTCTCAGTAGCTGAGTCGGCTACCGGTACGGACG